>Ga0181530_10000223_pt1 | contig 71529 bp, 65 predicted proteins | sample PEATcosm2014_Bin_42_FD_119769 | JGI IMG/M metagenome (GOLD analysis project Ga0181530, IMG submission 119769) | Peatland microbial communities from MTU Mesocosm Facility, Houghton, MI, USA - PEATcosm2014_Bin10_60_metaG | ecosystem: Environmental > Terrestrial > Soil > Wetlands > Peat | place...
ACGCTGAAAACCGAGCTCGTCCGCCAGCGCGAATATCCCGATCGGGATGCCGCCCGGCGCGACCTGTTCGCCTATATCGAGGGCTACTACAATCGTCAGCGGATCCACTCTGCCATCGGATACCTCACCCCAGATCAAGCAGAGGCGAAATCCGCGTAACCCGGTGTCCACTCTTCCGGGGGAAGGTCATTGCGCGGCGCGCTCGTCGAGATGGACGCCTACGCCGCCGGCACCAGATGCGAGCGCTCACTCTATCATGCCGCCATCAGCCCGGAGCCGCCACATGTGTTGACGCCCGAGCAGCGTACCGAAGCGATCGACGCGCTCGGGAAGAAACTCGGGCTCCACGGGCATGCGCACGTCGTCGTGATGCACGAAAAGCTAGGACGGCAGCACATACATATAGTGTGGTCGCGGATCGACCTCGCGAAGATGCGCTCGGTCAGCGACAGCCATAACTACCGCAAGCACGAGGAAGTGGCCCGCGATCTCGAACGGCGGTTCGGCCATGATCGCGTGCAAGGCGCGCATCACGAAAGGGACGGCGTAGAGCGGCCCGACCGCACGCCGTCGCGGGCCGAGCTTCGGCAGCAAGAGCGCACCGGCATCACCGGCAAGCGCGTCAAGGAAGAGGTGACGGCCGCGTTCCGGGCGAGCGACGGGCCGGAGGCGTTTCGCGCCGCGCTTCAAGAGCGCGGCTATAGCCTCGCGCGCGGCGACCGCCGCGATTACGTGATCCTTGATGAGAAGGGTGGAATTCACAGCCTCGCGCGCCGGATCGACGGCATGAAGGCCGCAGAGCTACGCGAGTTTATGGCGGCGATGAATCCCGGGAGCGTGCCGAATATCGAGCAAGCACGGGAGATCATCGAGGAACGCGACCGCCGCGCGCGCGAACGCAAGGGGTCGCACGACGAGGCGCGGGTCGAGGCGGGCTACTCGCACGGCGACGATTATGTGAGCCAGTCGCGCGCGGCGCTGCGGGATCACGGACGGCGGCAACGCGCCGCCGAGGAGGCCGCAGGTTCCGGCAACGTGGAAATGAGCGACGCGAGGCGGCGGCGGCTCGACCGGCTCGCCGCTGCGAGCAAGGACGCCGACCGTACGCGCGATCGCACCGAGGACGATCCCGGCCGACAGAACGAGGCTCCCGGTGGAGGCCACACCCGGAGCCGATAAGGGCAGCATGGGGCCGGTGCCGAGAAATCACTCGCCGCGTCGTCGTGTCGATCCGCGCGGTGTTGCGGTTGGCATTCCAAAGGGTAGCAAGTAGCCTGACATCTCGCCGGCTGCGCCGACCGCAACCTCCGCACCGAAATGCTCCCGACCGGGCAAGGGGAGGTCCTGACGGTTGATACCGCCGAGCCTGGTTCGAAAAACGGCGAGTTTGCTAAATCTGCCTAAGCAAACTGGCGAAAACCTAAACCGAACGGAGGCCAATTTTTCACGGCAACGCCAGCCTAAGTCGAAAAAGTTGGCAAGTTCGGTTCTTACGATGACAAAGTTTGCAGTTTCAGCAGCTTACAATGAAAAAGTTTGCAGGGCACACCTTCGGGCGGAAGACGTTTATAGCCTATAGGCTATAAAGTAACGCTAATTCAATAGCTTTCGGGCTATTGATAATTCATAAACCAATAGTCTGTAGTCTATCAAAATTACGATTTTGAATAGGCTGTGGGCTATGAACAGTCAACGGATCACATCCCAGTCGAGGCAAAGCCTCGATACGATTTTCGCGGCCATGCGGCCGCTCGATCGGTTCAAGCCGCCTGTCTACGGATGGATCAAAGCCATTCGAGAGGCTTTAGGCATGTCGTCGGCCCAACTAGCCAAGCGTCTCCGGGTCAAGCAGCCGACGCTCAGCGCGATCGAGCAATCGGAACTCAAGGGCACCATACAATTCGCTACCTTGCGCCGCGTCGCCGAGGCCCTCGACTGCACGGTGGTTTACGCGCTCGTTCCCAACAAGCCGCTTGAGACGATGGTCCGGGACCAAGCGCACAAGGTCGCGCGGCAGCGCTTGAAGGCGGTCGAGCACTCGATGCTGCTGGAGCAGCAGCAGGTCTCGACCGATAGCTTCGAGAACCGGATCGACGCGCTCGCGGCCGATATCAGTCCACGCACCTTATGGAACGAGCCGTGAGCGACATATTCGATCAGCCGGACGATGCCGCGACACCGCTCAGGGAAGAGGAGGGACGCGCCCTCAAGCTTGCCCATATCACCGATCGCGCGCAGTTGAACGCCGCCGAGCAGGAGAACATAGCGCGCGGCCAGGAGTGGGCGCTCAGCCGACGGCGCGACTGGCTGACCGAGAGCAACGTCAAAAGCCTGCATCGGCATATGTTCGGCGATGTGTGGCGGCGGGCCGGGCGGTTCCGGACGCACGAGGTCAATATCGGGATCGACTATTGGAAGATACCGGTCGAGCTTCGCGTGCTTCTCGATGACGCCAGGACCTGGATCGAGGCGAAGGCCTACCCGCCCGACGAGATCGCGGTCCGCCTGCATCACCGGCTTACGCAAATCCGTCTGTTCGCCAATGGCAACGGCAGGCATGCCCGGCTCATCGCCGACCTGCTCGTCATGCAATTCGGCGGCGCGCGGTTCTCGTGGGGAGCCATCAATCTTCGAGAGGCGGGCGGTGCGCAAGCGGTACATAGCCGCGCTCAAAGCTGCCGACGGGCATGATCTGGAGCCCCTGCTCGCCTTCGCGCGATCGTAGTCGCAGAATTGACGGCGGCAGCCGCGTTCGCCTTCACCGATTCCGGGCGGGGTTTAGGGCCCCACTCTACGTTCAGAAGCTCGTGCGCGGGAGCTACAGCAATGTACACATATATTCTTGGTCTCTTGCCGGTATCGTATCCGTACTTGATTGGTACAATAACTTCGCTAGTAGCTGCGGGCGTAACAGCGCGTATTTCTCTCTGAATTTACATACTTGCGGACAGAAAAGAGTGGATTTTCTTATATTTCGTTGCCGCCTTTTTCATAGTAATAACCTATCTGTGTGCATTGAGCATCTTGGTGCATCTAGTTGCGTATGTGGTTAACTACCCGGAAGCGGCGTCAAAGAAGTTATCAGAGCCGGTATTCGTGATGATAGGAGTAATTTTGGCAATGGCTATGTATCTAATTCGGAAGCATAAACCATTTGTTTACGGGATGAGCGAGGTAACTATAGGAATAGCAGCAGTTTTTCTAGCTACGCGGAGTCCCATCAGCGCTGATGTTCTGACGAAACTTCTAGGCATCCTCGGTGGCGTCTACATCATGATCCGGGGATTCGATAACGCTAGCAAGCAAGTCCCGCCAAAATTCGTGCCGTATTGGAAAGTATTACTCGGCGACCCGTCTGGAACAGGATTGCCTTAGCTCAGGCGCGTGAGGGCGATGCTCATTCCTGCAAAATTCCGCCGGACCGGCGCGGGCGTCTGCCCGCTGGCGAGGCCGTTCGGCCTCTATGGTTCTGGGCGCAAGTCCCGTCGGCGGCATGCTAAACCTTCGAGGTTGCCAAGTCTGGCTTAGCAAACTGGGGGAAACCTATATCAGTTTGGCGATCCTCCAAAGGCCGAGCTATGTCGGAAGTCTATAAGCTATTGTTTGATCGATATTTTTTGTGAAATTCCTTTATTATCGATACCTCAGAGCAACATTAAAGCGCATAACGTTGCTCTGAGGTATCGCTACTTGACAACATGGTTGCTTATCATTATGTTAGGTCAAGCTATCGCAAAGGGGGTTTCCGATGGCTCAGACCAACGTAAAGCCCAGAAACGCACTCCTCGCCGCGATGCCTTATCAGATTGAGAGGGGCCTCGAAAGGCTCGGCCGTAATCTCAAGACCGCGCGTTTGCGCCGTAATCTCACCGCCGCGGACGTGGCGGAAAAAATCGGCGCGAGTCGCTTCACCGTCGCCGACGCTGAGAATGGCAAGCCCTCGACCGGCATAGCCATCTATGCGGCGCTGCTATGGACCTACGGCCTCATCGATCAGCTTGCCGGACTAGCCGATCCGGACCGTGACGAAGAGGGAGCAGCCCTCGCGTTGAATGCCGGGCGTTTGCGCGCGCGGCATCGCCGGAGATTGAACAATGATTTCTAGGCGGTCCGCCCAGGAGTGCTACGTCTACATAACGCTGCCGGGCAAAACCGAGGCGGTGACGGCCGGACGTTTTGAACTCACGGCCGACCGGAGGGGCGATCCGCTCGGCCGGTTCGTCTATGGAAAATCCTATCTGGAACGGCCCGACGCCGTGGCCATCGATCCGGTCGAATTACGGCTCGCGGCCCGCGTCTGTGAGACGGCGGCACTAAAGGGAATCTTCGGTGCGTTGCGCGACTCCGGCCCGGATTATTGGGGAAGGACGGTTATCGAGCGGCATGTCGGAAGAGCGCCGCTCGGTGAACTGGACTACCTGCTCGAATCCCCGGACGACCGGGCGGGAGCGCTTGGCTTCGGCCGTGGGCAAAGGCCGCCCGCGCCAAAGCGCGCATTCAACCAGACGATCGACCTCGCCAAGCTGCAAGCCGTCGCGGATGCCGTGATCAGGGACGAGGAGTTGCCGGCCGATGCGATCAAGGCCCAGATCGACGAACTCCTTCTGCTCGGCTCGTCGATGGGCGGCGCGCGGCCGAAAGCTGTGGTCGAAGACGACAATGCGCTCTGGGTCGCGAAGTTCAACCGCCCGGACGACCGATGGAACATGGCGCGCGTCGAACACGCGATGCTCCTTCTTGCGCGCTCGTGCGGGCTCATCGCGGCCGATAGCAAGGTGGTCAGCGTCGGCGATCGCGACGTGCTTCTGGTGAAGCGGTTCGACCGCGAGAAAGTTCGGGCCGGTTATTTGCGCGCGCGCATGGTCAGCGCCCTCACGCTTCTGCGCACCGAAGACACCGCCGGGTCACGCGACCAATGGTCCTACGTCCTCCTCGCCGAGGAACTTCGCCGGGTGAGCGCGGAGCCGAGGAAGGACGCGGCCGAATTGTTCCGCCGCATGTGCTTCAATGCCCTCATCTCGAATACCGACGACCATCCGCGCAATCACGCGGTAATCGCGCCCGAACAGGATTGGAAGCTCGCGCCAGCCTACGATCTCGTTCCCTCGACGCCCGTCAGCATCGAGCGCCGTGACCTGGCGCTTGTCTGCGGGGACGAGGGCCGCTACGCAAACGCCCGGAACCTTGCATCGCAATCGCGCCGATTCCTGCTGGAGCCCGACGCAGCAGCGAAGACGATCGGCGAGATGAAGGAGCGGGTGAAGACGACCTGGTACGGGGTCGCGCGCGGAGCGGGCGTCAGCGAACGCGACTGCGACCATATTGTCGGCGCGTTTGTCTATCCCGGTTTCGATATTGCCGGGCGAGGAAGCGCGCAATGAGCAGTGGCGATGGGGAGGCGTGACGGATCGATGCTCATTCCTGCAAAAATCCGCCGGACCGGCGCGGGCGTCTGCCCGCTGGCGAGGCCGTTCGGCCTCTATGGTTCTGGGCGCACGTCCCATCGGCGGCATGCTAGGAAGGCGAAAAACCGAGCCTTTTCATGCACATCTCTTACACATTATCTGCTTCCCGAATGGGAGTGGGGGTTCGATTCCCCCCGTCCGCACCAACTAGGCAACGCTTGGACTGCTGTAGCGTCGGCGAGATGGTGCTCGGGTTTGGCGGCATCGACATCGTCGAGCAAGCCCAGTGCCAGACTCTGGCCGGCAGTCATCGCCCGGTCGCGCCGGGCGATGACGGTTTCGGGCCGCTAGCTTCCTGGGTGCGTTGCGACGTCGAGCTGGCCATTCGGGGAGATGCTGGCGCACCGGTTTGGATTGTCGCTGTCGCAGATGATGACCTTGTTGATCAGTTGCGATTGCGCTTGCGCGGGGACCGGGGCGATGTTGTGCCAAGCGATCACCGACAACGCGCACGCAATCACCGTCAAAACGATTTTGGTATAGATATCCATCCAAATTTCTCCATCAAGGCTCCACTACGCTCGCCGGATTTGACCCGAGTCCGGTTTTCGCGGTGAGTCCCGCATTGTGCGGTGCCAGGCGGCTGGCGGCAACGCCCGAGCAGGCGCGCGGCGGGTGTTGCCCGGATGAAATGTCGGCAACATCGACGCAAACCCGCCGTTCTGAAATCCTGGTCTAAAATACTGGCGGCGCGGCGGTGCCGGTGTACAACCCGCCCGCGATGTTGACGATCACGCATCTGATAACCGGGCTGGAGACCGGCGGCGCCGAGGGTATGCTCTCGCGCCTGGTGACGGGAACCGACCGCGACAGGTTTCGCTCGGTCGTCGTCAGCATGACCGAGCCGGGCACGGTCGGGCAAACGATAGCCGCTGCCGGTATTCCGCTGCGCAGCCTCGGTATGGGGCGCGGGACGCCGGATCCGCGCGGGCTCCTGCGGCTGCGGCGGGTCCTGCGCGAGTTTCGGCCGGATGTCCTGCAGACTTGGCTCTACCATGCCGATCTGCTCGGGCTCGCGGCCTGGCGGTTCGGCTGGGTACCGCGATTAGTGTGGAATCTGCGCAGCACCGAGACCGTCGGCAGCACCACGGTGCGCCGCCTGCTCACCCGCTGGTCGGCGCTGCCGGACGCTGTCGTCGTCAACTCGCATCAAGGCCAGCGCTTTCATCAGGCGCTCGGTTATCACCCGCGCCGCTGGGCCTATGTCCCGAACGGGTTCGACACCGCGGCGCCGGTGCCGGACCCGGAAGCCGGCCGGCGCCAGCGCGCCATGCTTGGCATCGCCGAGGACGCGGTCGTGATCATGATGCCCGCGCGCTACCACCCGATGAAGGACCATGCGACCTTTCTCGCGGCGGCGGCGCAATTCGCCGCGATGCGGCCGGAAATTCGCTTCATCCTCGTCGGCGGTGGGGTCGAGCCGGGCAATCGGCCGCTTGCCGAAGCGATCGCCGGATATCGGCTCGGCGACCGCATCCTCCTGCTCGGCGATCGCCGCGACCTCGGCGCGCTCTACACCGCCGCCGATATCGTCACCCTGTCTTCGGCCTTTGGCGAGGGATTCCCCAATGTGCTCGCCGAGGCGATGTGTTGCGCGATCCCGTGCGTCGCGACCGAGATCGGCGATTCGGCCGAGATCATCGGCAAAACCGGTATCGCCGTTCCGCCGCGCGATCCGGCGGCGCTCGCCGCGGGCTGGGAGCGTCTCGTCGCACTGACGCCGCAGGCGCGACGCACGCTTGGCGCCGAGGCTCGGGCGCGCATCGTCGAGAATTACGATCTGCCCGCGATCATCGCCCGATACGAGGCGCTGTATCAGTCGCTCGGATAAGCCTCTGTCACTCGGGTGCGGTCACTTGCGAGAACGGCTGACGAAACCAGCCGACGGCGAGGCCGAGCGGCGCCAGTAACAACAGGAACCCGGCGTAAACCAGGCCGAAAGCCAAAAGCACGAAGCGGCGTGCTTGCCGCACCCATCCGCGGCGGCCCGCGGACACCGGCACAGGCGGAGGATCGGGCGCAGCCTCGCCGCCGGCAGCGACTGGCCGGGCCGGCTCCGGCTGCGCTTCTGGCGCCGGCGCGGTGAAATCGATGATCGCCGCGCTGCCGCGGGCGAAGCGGTGCCCGGCGCCGCAGATCACCGCGCCGCCTGTCGCGTCACCGAGCGCGGCGTGGCATATCGGACAACAGGCCGCGACCGGAGCGACGCTCGGTACCGCGACCCCCGGCTTGCGCAGGCGGAATTTGACCCGGTCGCACAGCAGTAGATTGACCAGCGGTACGACCCGCAATGGCTCGAACACCCGGCTGACGACCGGCATCCAGCTCGCCGGCGCGACAAACAACTGAAACTCCAGAGCGGCGCCGTCAAACATCTGACGTTCCACAGCGAGGCCCGCCGCGGCGAAACAGCGTTGCCAAAACCGGGGCGAGCGCGTGTGGTCGGCGCCGATCGGAGCACCGCGCCGGCCGAGCGCGCGCATGACGCGCTGGCGCAAATGCTCGATCCACAGGCTCGCGCCGTTGGGCGTCGCGATGACGCATATCCCGCCCGCCTTCAGCACGCGGCCGAGCTCGCGGGCAACCAGTAGCGGGTCTTCGACGTGCTCGATGACCTCGTGCGACAAAACGTAGTCGAATGCGGCGTCGGCGAACGGCAGGCGCTCGAGCGCGGTTTGATGAAATTGCGCGCCGCCCGAAATCGCATTCGCCGCGGCGTGCCCCAACGCGACGGACGATACGTCGACGCCGTGGATGACGAGACCCGGCGCCTTGCGGGCGAGCTCGACGGTGTCGCCCCCGGCGCCGCACCCGGCGTCGAGCAAGGCGCCCCCGGCTTGCTCGGGCAGCGCCAGCAACGCGAAAAAATCAGCGCGGATCAGGTCTTGGAGGCCGCACTGCGCCAGCATCCGGTAATGCGCGGCGCGGCGCATCCAGCTCGGGTCGTCGCGCTGCAGCGCCTCGCTCGCCTGGCGATAGGCCGCGCTGCGCCCGCTGGCGATCTCGTCAACCACTCAATCCACCTTAGGGGGCTGCACCGCGCGACAGGGCCGCCGAGGTCTGCAGGCGCGCGTCCAGCATGCGCCGCAGCCAGCGCTTCGCCGGTAGTTCGACCACCGCGTAGAGCACCGTCGACATCGCGTAGATCAGGGCGAAGAGCACGACCACGTAGGCCAGGCTCGATGACAGGGTGACGCCGGCATGCATCAGGATGCGCGGGGCCAGCGGGTGCGAGAGATAGGTCGAATAGCTGATGTCGCCGAGGTAGCGGCAGGGGCGCGACGACAGCACGCGGGCCAGCGCCGTGCCCCCCAGCGCCAGCGAAAAGATCAGCAGACAGCAGGCCGGCGCGAACAGAAAATTCATGTGAAGGGTGACTAGGAAGGCGCCCAGGCTGTGGTTTCCCGTCGCCAGCCAGGGATTGGCCTCGCCAAGATAGCCGAAGGCAGGGAAGAGAAACGCCAGCACTATGAGGCCGACAACGGCAATCGCTCCGGGATGCAAGCGCTGCAGCGCGATGCCTTCTCGCCGAACCAAGCGGAAGAGCTGGCAGGTCAACACTCCGGCGATGAATTCGAGAATTCGACTGTAGGGCGAGTGGTAGAGAAACCAGCGATAAAGCGATTGATTGAAGTCGGTGGTGCGCGCCACGTATTGCGGGAAATGGCTGAGCAGCGCCGGCTCCCAGGCATCGCGGGTCAAGAACAGAGTGTAGAAATAGAGATAGGCCAAAACGCAGAACCCGATCAGCGAGATCAGGCAAACTCGGATCGAGCGCAGTCCGGCGATCCGATAGAGGAACAACGCGTAGCAGATGTAGAAGAATATCTCGGTCGGGACCGACCAGGATATCGCGTAGAACCAATCACCCGGCATGTTGCCGTCGATCATGTAGGGAAACCACGTCCAGCTTGCCGACAGATAGGCAAGCAGCAAGGGCAGCTGCGACAGATGGGCCAAGGGCGGCCCCATCGGCGTGAAGAACAACTGGTACGCCAGCAGGAACGCGTAAAGCGGGTAGATCCGGGAAAACCGGGCGATCGCGAATTCCCCGGCGGCGCGGCGCCGCTGCGCGGCAAACGCATCGCTATAGACGTAGTGGATGATGAACCCGCTCAGCGTGAAGAACAGCGGCATGCCGATCGCGGTTACCGGCAGCCACGCCGCGCTGGCGTGGCCGAATGCGATCGTGAACGCGGCGACGAAGCGCAATCCGGTCAGCGCGTCGAGATTGTCGCGGGCGATCGTCAAAGCGAGCCCCAGTCCCCATTGGCGGGGCGATATAACCCCTTTTCGACGGCACTCGCCAGTCGCGGCGCTGAGGTGCGTCGATTGCGAAGCCAGGCGGCGCCGGATAGGGTAAGCCGTCAACCATGAGGCCGGCTCGTGGAGCGGAGATGCGGATCGGCATCGATTTCGACAACACGCTGATCGATTACGACCGGGTCTTTCTCGATGCGGCGCGCGAGTTGGGTCTGGTGCCGCGCGACTTCGCCGGTTCGAAGCGTGCGGTGCGCGACGCGATTCGGCTGTTGCCGGATGGCGAGCTGACCTGGCAGCGCCTGCAAGGCCATGTCTATGGCGCAGGCATCGGCGGCGCGGTGCCGTTCGCCGGGGCGGGGGCTTTCCTGCAGCGCTGCGCGCGAGACGGGGTGACGATTTTCATCGTCAGCCACAAAACGCGTTTCGGCCATTTCGACCCCGCGCGGGTCGATCTGCGCGAGGCGGCGCGGGGCTGGATGACCGCGCAAGGCTTTTTCCGCGCGGGTCGGGGGCTGCCCGCCGACCACGTCTATTTCGAGGACGACCGGGAGCACAAGCTCGCGCGCATCGCCGCGCTGGGCTGTTCCCATTTCATCGACGACCTCGAGGAGGTCTTTGCCGATCCCGGGTTCCCCGCCGGCGTGCGGCGCATCCTGTTGGCCGAGACCGGCGCCGAGTGCTGCGATGTCCACTGCACGGATTGGCAAGGGGTGAGCACTGCCGTGTTTGGCGATGCCGGCTGATCCGGCGCTCGCCGCGGCACGCAAAGCCGCGGGCGCGCTGGCAGTAGGCCCGGTCGCGTCGATCGACCGGATCCGCGGGTTCGGCCGCAACAGCGGCGTCTATCGCGTCGCGGCCGGCGGTGCGATCTACGCGCTGAAGCAATACCCGGAGCGCCGTGCGGGCGAGCGGGACCGCGCCGCGATCGAACACGATGCGCTCAGTTTCCTGGCGCGGCACCGAATCGCCGCGGTGCCGCGCGCCTTCGCCGCTGATGCGACTTCCGGCTATCTGCTGCTCGAGTGGATCGACGGCGGGCCGGTCGAGGCACCTGAGACAGCGGACATCGCCGCCGCCTGTGACTTTCTTCGCGCGATCCATGCGCTGCGCGCCGCGGACGATGCCAAGCGGCAGCCGGCTGCGGCCGAGGCGTGTCTGTGCGGGGCCGAGATTGTCGAGCAGATCGAACGTCGCTTGGCGCGGCTCGCGGTCCTGGCCGCGCAGGAGCCGGCGCTCGCCGCGGCGCTGGACGGCGAGGTTCGCCCGCTGCTCAAGCAGATCGCGGACTGGGCCGAGGCGGGCTATGCGGCCGCGGGGCTTTCCTTCGACCGGGATGTCGATGCCGCGGCGCAGACGTTGTGCCCGTCCGATTTCGGGTTTCACAACGCGATGCGGCGACCGTCCGGCGAGCTGGTGTTTATCGATTTCGACTATTTCGGCTGGGACGATCCGGTAAAGCTCACCGCCGACTTCCTGCTGCATCCCGGGATGCGCCTCGGCGAGGCGCTGAAGCGGCAATTCGCCGCCGAAGCGGTTGATATTTACGGCTCCGACCCGAATTTCCGCCGGCGTCTCGCGCGGCTCTATCCGCTGTTCGCGCTACGCTGGTGCATGATCCTGCTGAACGAGTTCCTGCCCGAGCGATGGGCCAATCGCCTCAACGCCGGCACCGAGGCCGATTGGGCCTCGGCCAAGCAGCGTCAGCTTGATCGGGCGCGGGAATGGATGCACTCTCTCGCCACAAACTTCCGACGGTTTCCTTATGGCGAATGATGTCGCGTTGAGCGCGCACGCTCCCGGTCAACAGCTGGATAAACGGTCGATCGAGCTGCGGCGGCTGGTGGTGCGGGCGCTCGATGGCGGGGCGCGGGGGCATATCGGCTCGTCGCTGTCGCTGATCGAGATCATGCGCGTGCTCTATGACGACATCCTGCGCTACCGCGCCGATACGCCCGACTGGGAGGAGCGCGACCGCTGCATCCTCAGCAAAGGCCACGGCTGCATCGCGCAGTATGTGATGCTGGCGGAGAAGGGGTTCTTTCCCCACGAGGTGCTCGACACGTTCTGCCGCCGCGATTCGATCCTCGGCGGCCACCCGGAGGCGGGGAAGATCCCCGGCATCGAGGCCTCGACCGGCGCGCTCGGCCACGGCCTGCCGATCGGCGTCGGGCGCGCGATGGGCCTGCGGATCAAGCAGAGCGACGCGTGCGTCTTCGTGATCACCGGCGACGGCGAGATCAACGAGGGGTCGGTGTGGGAGGCGGCGCTGTCGGCATCGAAGCACCGGCTGTCGAACCTCAATTGGATGATCGACTACAACAAGGTGCAATCGGCCGGCCCGACCGAGGAGATACTGCCGCTCGAACCGCTCGCCGATAAATGCCGCGCGTTCGGCTTCGCGGTCGCCGAGGTCGATGGGCACGATGTCGAGGCGCTGCGCCGGCTGTTGCGCACGGTGCCGGTCGACCGCGAGCGGCCGACGGCGATCATCTGCCACACGGTCAAGGGCAAGGGCCTCTCGTTCGCCGAGAACGACGCGAACTGGCATCACAAATCGAGCATCAACAAGGAGCTCGTCGCGCAGATGTACGACGCGCTGGAAGCCCTCTGATGCGCCCGGCTTGCGTCAACAAGGTGTTCGAGTTGGCGAAGCGCGACCCGCGCGTCACCTATATCGGCTCCGACCTCGACCCGCCGATCACCAAGCGGATGAAGGACGAGATGCCGGGCCGCGCCTGGATGGAAGGGGTCAGCGAGCAGCATATCGTCGGCATGTCGGCGGGCCTCGCGATGGAGGGGTTCATCCCCTACGTCCACACGATCGCGACCTTCATCACCCGGCGTTGTTACGAGCAGGTGGCGGTCGATTTGTGCCTTCACAACCTGCCGGTGCGCCTCATCGGCAATGGCGGCGGGCTCGTCTACGCGCCGCTGGGGCCGACCCATCTCGCGATCGAGGACATCGCGATCATGCGGGCGCTGCCCAACATGACCGTGGTGTCGGTCTGCGACGCCGACGAGATGAAGCGCTTTATGGACCAGACGCTCGACTGGCCCGGACCGATCTATATCCGGCTGGCCAAGGGGTACGACCCGATCGTCAGCCGCGCCGAGCTCGGCTTCACGATCGGCAAGGCGATCGTGATGCGCGAGGCGGCGGGCGGCAAAAGCCGTGTGCTGATGGTCACCACCGGGGTCGCGACGACGCGCGCGCTGGAGGCGGCGGACGCGCTGGAGGCGGACGGGATCGAGTGCACGATCATGCACATGCATACGGTCAAGCCGCTCGACACCGCGGCGCTCATCGAGCACGCGCGGGACTGCGATCTCATCGTCACGGTCGAGGAGCACACGATCGTCGGTGGGCTCGGGAGCGCGGTGATCGACGCGCTGGTCGATGCTATGCCGGGTACGATCCCGCCGGTGAAGCGGCTCGGCATTCCCGACGCCTTCGCGAAGAATTACGGCAGCCAGGACCAGCTGATGGAGATCTACGGTCTGCAGCCGCCGGAAATCGCGCAGGCGGTGCGCGACGGGTTGCGCCGCCGCGCGGCGTAACCGAGCCTCGCGGCGTTCGGCCGCAGCGCGATGCCCGACAAGATCCTGATCGTCGGCGGCGATTCCGAGATCGCAACCGCGACCGCCGCGCATCTCCGCGCGAGCGGCTACGACGTTGCCGCGACGACGCGCCGCCGGGATCGCGTCGCCGCCGACCGCCCGTTTCTCGACCTCGCTCAGCCGGTCGAGGATTGGGTGATACCGGACGGGGTCGGCGCCGCTTGCTTGTGCGCCGCGATCGCCCGCCTCAACGACTGCGCGCGCGATCCCGAGGGCTCGGCGCGGGTCAACGTTACCGGCACGGTCGCGCTCGCCGATAAGCTGTTGGCGCGCGGCATCCCGGTGTTGTTCCTGTCGACCGACAAGGTGTTCGACGGCACCCGCCCGCACGTTCCGGCCGAAACCGCGCCGTACCCGGTCAGCGAATACGGCAGACAAAAGGCGGCGGCGGAGGCGGTGTTCGGCGTGCGGATGGGGCAGGGGGCGCCGGTCGCGATCTTGCGGCTGGCGAAGATCGTCTCCCCGGGGATGGACTTGTTGCGGCAATGGATCGCCAGCCTGCGCGCCGGAAAGGCGATCCGCGCCTTTGACGACATGATGATGGCGCCCACGCCGGTGGCGCTGGTCGCGGCGGCGATCGAGCGCCTGCTGGCCGAGCCCACTGCCGGCATCTTTCAGCTTACCGGTCCGCGCGACGTCGCCTATAGCGAGATTGCTCTGCGTCTCGCGCGCCGCATCGGCGCCGACCCGGCGCTAGTCGAGGCGGTCAGCGCCTACTCCGCCGGCTTGCCGCCGGGTTCGACCGCGCGACATACGACGCTCGACAGCAGCGCGCTGCGCGAGCGCTACGCGATCGCTGTGCCCGACGCGTGGGACGTGATCGACGAACTGGTCGAAACCTGCCTTTAGACGCGGGACCGGACCGGCCGCTAAGGGCTGCGTTAAGAACTCCACCGCTATTATCGCGCCGATCATCAGTGTCGGGGATTGGGACATGCCGAGATCGTCCAGATTCGCCGCGATGGCCATCGCGCTGACGACGCTGACGTCACCGGCTTATGCCGGAGGCGCCGAGGAGATCATGCGCTTGTGCAGCCAGCCGGACAGTCAGTTGAGCGGCGGGCAGGTCGCGTTCTGCCATGCGTTCTGGGAAGGCGCGGCGGACGCGTTTAAGCAGCCGGCAACTCCCGCGACCGCGGCTACGCCGCTGACCGCCGCTCACTCGGTTCCGACGCCGTCGATCGCAGCGCCGTCAGCGCCGCTGCGGCCGGGCGAAGTTCCACTCGACCAGGGTCCGGCGCGCGAAATCCCCATCGACCAAGGTCCGGCGCGCGAGGCCCCGCTGCGCTGACCGCCATCGCGCACACCGCGAGCGGGCTCTGACCGCCTTCTTTCGACGCTAGGGCGCCAAAGCGAATGACTGGCGTCTGCCGCAGCGGACAATGACGCGGCGACACCGGGTGCGTTTTATCGAAGCTTGACAGCCTGGACGGGCGCGGCGATGAGTGCCGCAACGGGCGAGACCTTCGTCCGCTTCCGACCGCACTCAAACAGGAGACGGCATGGGCCGGTTGCTTAACATCGTCACGGCGCTGCACACGGCGACCAAGCGCGAATATTTGCCGCGCATGATGGACGACAAGATCGCGTGCATGCTGAAAGCGAAAGAATACGAGGGCGATTACTGGGACGGCGACCGCCGCTACGGATATGGCGGCTATCGCTATATCGAGGGCCGCTGGGCGCCGGTGGCGAAGGGGCTGATCGATTTGCACGGGTTGAAGGGCAAGGTGCGCATCCTCGATGTCGGCTGCGGCAAGGGGTATCTGCTGCGCGAGTTCCAGCGCCTGCTGCCGGAAGCCGAGCTGGTCGGGTTCGACATCTCGCGGCATGGGCTCGCCGACGCGCATCCCGACGTCAAGGACAAGCTGTTTCGCTACCGGGCGGAGGACCGCTACCCGTTCGGCGACAAGTCGTTCGACCTCGTCGTCTCGCTCGGCTGCCTGCACAATCTCAAGATCTTCCAATTGCAGGCCGCGCTCGGCGAAATCGAGCGCATCGGCAAGGCCGGCTATGTGATGGTCGAGAGCTATCGCAACGAAGCCGAGCAATTCAACATGCAGTGCTGGGCGTTGACCTGCGAGGCGTTCTTCGACACCGCATCGTGGATCTGGCTCTACAACCATTTCGGTTATACCGGCGACTACGAATTCATCTATTTCGAATAGCGAGAGTGTGATGCAGATTAAAAAGGGCCGCGCCGCGATCCTCGCGCAGTCGCGCCAGCCTTTGGTGGTCGACGAGATCGCCATGCCCGACGAGCTCGATGCCGGGCAGGTGCTGGTCAAGGTTCTCTACACGACGATCTGCGGCGCGCAGATCAACGAGATCGACGCGCTCAAGGGGGCCGACAGGTTCCTGCCGCATCTGTTGGGGCACGAAGCGTCGGCCGAGGTGATCGAGATCGGCCCGGGGGTCACCAACGTCAAGCCGGGCGACACGGTGGTGCTGCATTGGCGGCCGAGCCGGGGCATCCAGAGCCGCACGCCGGCCTATGGCTGGCGCGGCGAGAAGCTCAACGCCGGCTGGGTCACGACATTCAACCAATACGCGGTCATCTCGGAGAACCGGATGACCCCGATCCCCGCCGATTTCGATCTCAGAACCGCCCCGCTGCTCGGCTGCGCGGTGACGACCGCGGCGGGGGTGGTCAACAACGACGCGCATCTGAAGATCGGCGAATCGGTGGCGATCTTCGGGGCCGGCGGGGTCGGGCTCAACCTGGTGCAATTCGCCGCGCTTGCGGGCGGCTACCCGATCGTCGCCGTCGACCTGCTCGACCATAAGCTGGAGATGGCGCGGGCGCGGGGCGCGACGCACATCATCAATTCTTCCAATATGAAGGATACCGACATTGCCGATGCGATTCGGGAGATTGTCGGCAAGGACGGGCCCGACAAGGTGTTCGAGACGACCGGCGTTAAATCGGTGATCGAAAACGCCTATGAGCTGGCCCATAAAGACGGCACTTGCGTCCTCATCGGCGTGCCGCGTGAGAAGGTGACGATCAACACGCTGCCGATCCACTTCAACAAGATCCTGACCGGCTCGGAGGGCGGCGGCGCGCTGCCGCATGTCGACATCCCGCGCATCATCCGGCTGGTCAAGGCGGGGCGGTTGTCGTTCGACGGCATCATCACCGACGAATTTGCCCTGGACGACATCAACCCGGCCTTCGACCTGGTGCGCAGCGGCAAGGCCGGACGTGTGCTGATCAGGGTTTAGGGCCGAGGCGAAATACGCAACGCCTCCCGCACGCGCCTCCAGCCGCCGCCCGGCGGACGACCGCGCGGGCATGCTCCGCGGGTCGTCCAGCCGAGGGGGCTAGCCGGACGCGCTTAAAGTCTATTCACCGCCTAGTCCCGGTTTGCCGAGCGTGCTTTGCTTCCGTGCGCTGGTGGGCTTGTTATTTGGCTTATCGCCTCAACAGCGTTGCCGCGCCGATGTTATGATTATTTCGGTCGCGGACGCAGACGGCTTTTCTTTTGGTTCGTGCCTTATTCTATGCCCGCGCGCGGAAGGGAAGGTTCGCTCGTAAGCTCCGGTTTCGGACTGTCAATCAACGAGCCACTCGCGTGGCGATGCAGGCCCACGCATGAACCGGCGTCAAGGCGGCAGATGGTACAAAGCGGGAACGAATTGAATGGACGTTGACGCAATTTAGCATCGCAAGAATTGCATATCTCGCTAATCAGGCGGTCGGCATCGAGGCAAACTGCGGACGGACGATGATAACGTCTCATGAAGCGCCCGAAGGAATCGCCGACCGGCGCGGGCGAAGCGTTACGCTCCGTGCGATGACGGGGATGGTTAAGTGACCACTTTCTCGCCAAAACAAACTAAACGAGAGCCGGCGCCGACAATAAACGAAAGCCTGGCGGAAATGGCGGCGTAGCGGTCCCACCAGTCGCGATCTCCCGGACGATTTCCAATGCGCGCACGAGGTCCTCAGCGCTATACGGTTTTGTGATCAAAGCTTCACCATCGGCTGGCGTAAGCGTGCTGATCCTCGCGTCTTCGCCAGACGTGTAGAGGACTCCGAATTTTCTTCTGCTGTTTAGCCGCCGAGCGATCTCGGGACTGTAGCCGCCCCTTGCGAGCCGAACGTCAAGAACAGCGAGGTCGGGTTTATGCAATTCGCCGAGCGCCACCGCTTCATCGACGGTACTGGCGATACCACAAACTTCGTAGCCGCTCTCGGTAAGTACAATTTTCATCAGCTCTGCGATTATCAGCTGATCTTCTGCTATGAGAACCCTGAGCATTTGAACGCCTCTGGTCGAATATGCGCGCAGGTTCGACCTCTGCCGTTCGGACCAAAACATGATCGCGAAGTGCTGCACCTTCCGAGGAATTTACCCGGGGAGACCAGAAAAAATCGGCCTGATGATTTCATCGCCGATCAGCCTGAAGCGCGCTATGCGGCTACGCGTTCGACACTCCCCCCAGGCGGGACCAGAAGCAAGGGAAGTCGTATTCTGACAATCGTTCCAGTTCCTTCCGATTCCGACGGGATGATCGTGCCGCCGAGTTGACGCACGAAGATAGCCACATAATCGGCGCCACGTTTCTCTGGAACCCGCGCTAAATCTTTATCCTTCATCCCTACGCCGTTATCGGCGACGGTCAGCTCAATTTGGTCGTCGACCTGTTCCACGCTCAACACGACACTTCCTGCCCCGCCAGGAAAAGCATGCTTGATAGCGTTCGTCGTCAACTCATTGACCAGAAGGCCGAAGGGTACGGCACGATCAGGGTCAATATCCAACGCTTCGGCCTCGACCTCAATTTTGATACCCGACGTGTTTCCAAGCAGGCTCGCTGACATGGTCTCGGCGATTTCCCTGAGATAGGCGTCTACGGCGATAGTCCGGCCGCGGCTGGATTGAGATATCAGATCGTAAAGTTGGGCAATGGCTCCGATGCGTGCCTGCATGGCTTTATAACCTTGAACGCACTGGGCTGCCGTCGATCTTGCTTCGTAGGCGATCAGGCCGACGACGATCTGCAAATTGTTCTTGATCCTGTGAGAGATTTCGTTCGTCAACACCTGAGCGTCGCGCTCGCGCTGTTTGCGGTCGGTGATGTCCTCGAAGACGAGAAGCATCCGATGGGTGTGGTTTCCCGGTTGGGAAATTTTTCGAGCATTCAAGTTGAAGACGCGGCGGCCGAGACCCTGGAAATCATCCTCAATCTCAAAACTTTCGATCGGTTTGTTTTCCGGAAGCACCTTCTCCATCAAATTGCGGAGCGCCGGAACGTCCCATTGGTGCTGGCCAAGTTCGGCAACGCGCCGTCCCTGCGTCTCCGCCTCGGTAATCCCGAATATCGTCAAAAACGCCTTGCTCGCGGTCACGATCGTCATGTCGTGCTCAAGGACGACCAGGGGATCGCGGATCGTGTCGACAATACTTTGGGTAAGCTGCCAGGCGCGCTTGCTCTCAGCCCGTGCCGCACGCTCCTCGCTGACATCCTCGATAGCGAGCAGGATGTATCCGTCGTGGTCGCCGGGTCGAAAAATTTTCCGGGCATTGACCAGCATTGTGCGACGGCCAATGGTCGGAAAATCATGTTCAACCTCGAAACCTTCGACCGATGCACGATGTGGGATCACACTCTCAAGCAAGGTGCGAAGCGCAGGAATATCCCACTGCCGGTTTCCGAGTTCGTAAATATGACATCCTTCGGTCTCAGCGCGGCTCGTGCGGAACGTTTGGTAGAACGCGCGATTGGCCGATGTGATGTTTAGATTTCTGTCGAGAATGATGAGTGCGCTGGGAACGGTCTCAACAATGTCGCTCGCAGCAATTTCGGACATGGCTCTTTTCCCCGGCGCGATATCCGACATGGGTGTTGTTCCTCATAGAGTGCGCGAGCCGAAAATTACGCAGCAAGTAGGTTCTCAACAGAAGCTTGGAGCTGATGCTCCGCGTACGGTTTAACAAGGCAGCGCGTGCCTTTAACAAACAGGGCTTTCATTTGATCGGTAACGGTATTTCCGGTCGTGTAGAGCACACGCAATTCGGGCCGCAGCTTGATTGCCTGGCGCGCCAAATCGCACCCGCCAAGGACCGCCGTCTTGAGATAGATATCGGTAAAAAGTGCGTCAATGTGCTGGGGGGAACGTAGGAGTGAAAGCGCCTCGTCAACGTCGCTGGCCAAAAGTGTGTGGTGACCCCAGTCTTGAATCATCATCTCCGCCATATCGCGGGTAAACGCATCATCTTCGACGATCAGTATCACGGCCATCATGACTATTCCTGTCGCGACAACTAAAATGGCGGCTAACCAACAAAGAGACCACGTGCGTGGTCGCGTGCCTCTTGACTCGTGCGATGGATTCAGTGCCCCGCGGCTGGAGCGCCATGGTCCTCGACAAAAACGGTAATGGGGGCATAGTGCCTTTTCGCATTTGGGAACGTAGCCTAGGGCGCGCACCCGAGCACCGACAGGATCGGAAACTACTCAGCCGGCATCCCCGAATGGCCGGCTAATCGAGGCCACGGTTGCCCAAGTTTTCGCTTCGAGTGCAGCCCCGCGGCCTCGTTGGATATGGGAATCCAGCGTCCGCGCATGTCGCCTTAAAGGTCGGCTCGCCGCCCGACTCGGTCGATCTCCGGGGCTGCCGTAAGCGTCCGCAGTGGGGCAACAAGGGCCGAAGTTGCCAGCGGCGGCGCGGCCGCTTTGGGCCGAGGAAGCGGAAATCAAACTGAGACCCTACCGGACGATGCCGCGCCGTTCAGGCGAGTTTTCGCCCCTGCATCGTCTTGATGTTGAAGTAACGCGGGTCGGTCATCGAGTCCGGCAGGTTCCCGTCGCGGAATGCCCGCACCATGTCCACTACCGCGTCCTCGATGGTGTGTTTTGTGCACCATCCAAGCTCGCGCGCGATCTTTTCCGAGGAGACGTGGTAGGAGCGGTTATCGTCGGTCGGCACCATCTCAAGCTCGACCGTGTTGTGTCCGACGACGCGCTTCACCATCTCGGCAAGCTCGAGCACGCTGTGGTTCTCGAAACCGGCATTGTAGATTTTTCCGTCAATTTTCTCGGCTGGATATTGCAGTGTCTCGCAATAAAGATCGGACATGTCCTCGATATGGATGTTGGGGCGTAGCTGCGCTCCGCCGAACACCTTTATCTTGCCTGTGTTGACCGCGTGGTTGCACAGGATGTTGACGATGACGTCGAGCCGCTGACGGGGCGAATACCCGCACACCGTGGCCGGGCGCAAGATCAGCGTCGCGAAACCCGGCTCACGCTCTTCCGTCAGCACCTGTTCGCACAGCGCCTTGAATTTCGAATAGTCGGTCAGCGGGTCGAGCGGAAGCTCCTCGGTGACATTGACCCCCTCCTTGATGCCGTAAACGCTCGAGGATGAGGCATAGACAAAGCGCTTTACGCCGGCTTTTTTCGCGGCTTTGACGAAGGGCCGGAAGCAGTCGTAATTGACCGCACGTCCCAGCGAGGGATCGAGCTCGAAGGACGGGTCGTTCGAAATGCAAGCGAGATGGATGACGGCGTCGCAGCCGGCCAGCGCTTTTTCGACGACCGCGGGATGCCGCAGGTCGCCTTTGATCTGGATAAGCTGCGGATGGCTCTCGACCGACTTCAGGACGTCGCCGTACAGGTAAAGATCGAGCACCGTGACGGTGTGTCCGGCTGCCAGCAGCTTCGGCACCAGGACAGCGCCGACATACCCAGCCCCGCCTGGAACAGCAACGTTCCACCTTTGCTGCATCAGATACATGCTCCCATTGGATGCCCAGTTTGCGGGTGGCGTTGGCCGGCGGCAGCTCATCTCCCGCCAGGTCGACTGTCGATTCCGATGCTGCCGGCTATTTCAGCAGTGCGGTCAGCGCTTTCAGCACCGAGACCCGGTCGATCGTGCGCTGGTGGCCGACGATCGCCACTTTCTGCGCGCCGACGACATTGCCGATGAAGCCGACCAGATCGAGCGGCGCGCCGGCGGCGACGAGCGGCGCGGCGACCGCCAGCACGGCATCGCCCGCACCCATCGTGTCGACGACCTTGGAGGGAAACGCTGGGATCGAATGGACGATGTCGCCACGCTCATAGGTCAGCGAGCCATGCCGGCCATTGGTGACCAGGAAGCGGTTGCAATCGACCATGTTGGGCAGCGTCTCGTTGATGATCCGGGTCAACTCGCCGGTCCGGTCCTTCGAGGCCAGCCGCGCCTCGAGGGCATCGATGCAGATCAGGTCGGCGCGCGGGTAGCGGCTGATCAGGTTGAAGCCCATGTTCGCGCTGTTGGTCTGCGCGTTGATCGCCAGGAACGGCGCCTTGTCGGTGATCATGCGCACCAGCTTGTCGCCGATCATGCCGTGGCCGAAATCATTGACGATGACGACGTCCGCGGCGGTCACCGCATCGCGAAACATGCTGCACAGCCGGTCGTCGTCGCGCGGCGAGAGCGGCGCATCCTCGATCTGGTACACCTCGAAGAGCTTGCGCACCAGGGTCGGATCGACGTAGCGGCATTTGTGCGTGGTCGGGGCGCCGCGCCGCACCAGCGTGCGCATCGTGACGTTCGGCTTCAGCGCATCGCGGATCGCCTGCTCGTAACTGTCGCGCTCGCCGATCACGGTCACCAATTCGACCGAATTGCAGAACGCCGCCGCGTTATTGGCGGTGGCGACCGCGCCGCCGACGAAGATCTCGCGGTCCTGCAGCCGCGTCGCGATGATGTTTTCCTTGGGCGCCTTGCCCATCGGCAAGACGTACCGGTACTCGTCGATGATCGCTTCGCCGATGACCAGGATGTTGAGGCTGGACATCCGATCCATCAACTCGACGATCTTTTGCGAGACGCCGTTCTGGCGCAGATAGTCGAGATGCTCGCGGGTCGGTGGATCGAAGATGTTGAGATACTGGTTGATCAGCTCGGTCGAGCTGTAGGTGATCTCCTCGGTGAAGATGACCCGGCCGCCATACTGCTCGGCGGCGTCGCGCTCGGCGACGATCCTGCCGGTGATATCACCTTCCGGATTTCGGTAGTCCTGGCCCTTCACATACACATTGGGTTTGATCGCATCGATCGCCGGGAGCGCGTCGGGGCCGGCGACGATGCCGACGTAATCGACGATCGCCAGCGATGCCAGCATCTCCGAGCGTAATCCTTCAGGGAATACCGGCCGGCCCGGCCCCTTGTTGATGAACGCGTCAGCGGTGATCGTCACCACCAGGACATCGCCGTGGCGGCGGGCGGCCTGCAGGTGGCGGACATGGCCGATATGGAGCAGATCGAACGAGCCATGGGCCAAGACGATCGTCTTGCCGCGGGCCCGCAGCTCCTGGGTGATCGCGCCGAGGCTCGGCAACGGCAGCACCTTGCGCTCGACCCCGGCCGGGTCGACGGGGACCGGCGGCACAAGCGCTCCGTTGCCAGGGCGAAGGCGCGCTTTGGCGATCGCTAGGTCGGCTTCGTTCACCGCTTGCACTCCTTGCGACTCTGCATCGGCGGCATCAACAACCGCCCGCAACCCAGCAGTGTAAGGCCGCGCAAACTAATGATAGCATTCAACAATCTTTTTCCCCCGAGATATCGTATGCAGTTTAATCCATCTAAGTTTGGACTGCGCGAATCGATCTATCAAAAAGGACGTTTGCGCCAATCCGTCTTGTCGATACCCAGGTTCTCGGCAGTCTAAAAAGCTTTTTGCCGTAGTCACACGTACCACCATACGCCCCTGCAACACACATGCCGCGCGCTCCGAGACTGGCGCGCTATTTTGGGCAAAGGTTTGACCATGCAATGCCGCACGAATGCGCGAACTATCTCAATGATGCTAGCCCAAACCGAAAGGCAGTATCAACCCTTTGCCCCGTCGGCAGGCGCCGCCTTGCCCAGACTTGCGGAGCGCAGCTATGGTGGAGGCCCCGCGGCGGCGCAACACGAATCACCCCGGCATATGCCGAAGCGCGAAAGCGAACGATGAAAACGAGAGACCCTGTCAATCAGCCGGGGCTTGAGGTCAGCCTCAGCATTGGCGAAGCCCGGCTTGGCCTGCTGAAGAGCTTTGAATGGTACGATGACCCGCGCCGGCTGGTGTTTTCGCTGGCGCGCTACAAGTTCGTCTCCAAGATGTTCGCCGGCCGCAACAGCGTGCTGGAGGTCGGTTGCGGCGACGCGTTTTGCGCGCCGCTCGTGCGGCAAACCGTCAAAAAGCTGACTGTTGTCGACTTCGACGAAACCTATATCGCCAATGCGAAGGCGCGAATGAAGGACCGCTGGACCTTCGACGCCTTTGTCGTCGACGTCACCAAGGAACCGCTGCCCGGCCGTCACGACGGGATTTATTCGCTCGACGTCCTCGAGCACGTGCCGCGGCAGGAGGAACACGCCGTGATGCGGCGGATCGTCGATGCGCTCGAGCCGCACGGCGCGGTCATCATCGGCATGCCCTCGCTCGAATCGCAGGAATTCGCCTCGCCGGCGAGCAAAGCCGGCCACATCAACTGCAAGACCGAGCCGGAGCTGCGGGCGCTGATGGAGCAGCATTTCGACAATGTCTTCATGTTCGCGATGAACGACGAGGTCGTGCACACCGGCTTCGCGCCCATGGCGCATTATCGGCTGGCGCTTGCCTGCGGTCCGAAACGGTGACGTCGCCGCCCGAGCGCTATCGCTCGCTGCTCGCCGAGCGGCCAGCTCTCGCTCAAAACCTGCCGGGCGGCATCGATGTAATTACCGACCCGCTCGAAACAACCCGAATCGAAAACACGATGGCGGAGCGCTTCGCGGCGCAGGGAATGCCGCGCGACTGGGCGCGCGCCGGGGTCTTCTATGAAGACCCCTACCTGATCCTGCTGCGCGACGCGGTCGTCTTCCCGGACGGCAAACCCGGGCTTTATCACCGCGTGATTGCCCGCAACGACGAGCCGACCGGAGTCGCGATTCTCGCCCGTTATCGCGGCGACTTCGTGCTGTTGAGGCATTTTCGCCATCCCAGCCGGGCCTGGCACCTCGAGATCCCGCGCGGCGCGGTCGGCGGTGACGAAGCTCCGGCGCAAATGGCCCAAGTCGAGATTTCGGAAGAGATCGGCGGCACGATCCGGTCGCTGCGGCGGCTCGGATTGCTGCATGGCGCGTCGGCGCTGATGCGGCACTCGGTAGTGCTCGTTTACGCCGAGCTTGAAGCGATCGGCACGCCGGCGATCGGCGAGGGCATCGCCGAGATCGTGTTCGTGGCGCCCGGCGAACTCGAGCGCATGATCGCCGACGGTGCGGTCACCGATGCTTTCACCGTTGCGGCGGCGTATCACGCGCGGCTGCGCGGTCTCTTGTAAGCCCGATTCCGCGAAAGTGGGATCAGCCGGCTTCAGGCCTTGATGTACTTGAACCAGTCGCGTGTCGCGTCGGCGATGCGGTCGGGTGTCCAGACCGGGGCGTCGCGCCAGTAGTCGAGGTTCGCCATCAATTCCGCGACCCCTTGCTCGATCGATACCTGCGCCTTCCAGCCGAGCTCGGCCTCGATTCGCGCCGTATCGGCGAAGGTGCAGTCGGGCTCGCCGGGCCGCTTTGGGATGTGGACGATCTCGTCCGTCCCGATCAGCTCGACCAGACGATTGACGCTGACCGTGCCACCGCTGCCGACATTGAAGATCGCGCCGTCGCGCCCGCGTTCGGCCGCGGTGAGGAACGCCCGTACGACATCGCTGACGTAGGTGAAATCGCGCGTCTGGGTGCCGTCGCCGACAATCGTCAATGGCTTACCGGCAATCTTTTGCGCCAGGAATACGCCAAAGACCGCGCCATAGGTGCCGCTGGTGCGCGCTCGCGGGCCATAGACATTGAACAGCCGCAGCGATGTCACCGGCACGCCATAGAGCTCGCCCCAATGCAGAATGGTCTGCTCGCCGAGATACTTTGTCAGCGCGTAGGGGTAGCGCGGATTGATCGCCGCACTCTCCGGGGTCGGGTAGGTATCGGGGATGCCGTAGCACGACGACGAGGCCGCATAGAGCAGCCGGCTGACCCCATTGCGGCGGCAAGCCTCGGCGACCGCGTAGCAGCCGTTGACGTTGGCATCGAAATAACGTTGCGGGTTCTGGACCGAGGGGACGATGTCGGCGAGCGCGGCGAGATGGAACACCCGCTCGGCGCCGGCGAACAGCTCGAGCATGCGGTCGCGATCGACAACGCTGGCCTCGACAAAGCGAAATTCGGGCTTGCCCTCATGGCCGGCGATATTCGCCCGCCGCCCGACCGCGAGGTCATCGATCGCCAGCACAGAGCGGCCCGCGCCGAGCAAGGCATCGACGAGATGGCTGCCGATAAAGCCGGCGCCGCCGGTCACGATGTCGAATTTTCCCATGCTGTCCCCTACCCCCGGCGGGATGTGGATTTTCGAGGATCGAACGACCGGGCACAAGACCCGCGCGCCGCTATCGCCGGGCCGATACGCGGTAGCGCCACACCGACCAGCGCCGGCGCGCGACCGTCGCGGCATCCCACGGCCGGTAGGCGATGAACAGCGCCGCCGTCATCGCGATTTCGCGCAACCATGACCAGATTCTCGCCGCGCCTTGCTGCGCGCCCGCTGCTTCGCGCCGCCGGACAAGGGCAAATCGCCGCGCCCCGAACAGAGATCGCCGCGCCCAGCGATGAGCATAACCGGGCGGAAATACTGACGCCTCACTACCCATCCTCTGCTCTACGGCGACGACGAGGCGTTGCGCCTGCGCGAGATCGCTCGTCTGCGACCAGGCGAACCCCCCGGCATGGCGACGCCAGGCCGCGAGTACCTCGGGCGAATAGCAGGCGCCGTACCGCGCGGCGATCAGTCGCGAGACATAGCCGTCGCAGAACGAGCCGAGCTCGGCGGCGAACCCTCCAGCGGTCGCGAGCGCTGCGCGGCGATAAAGCGTCGTGTTGCCGAGGAGCCAGCTATCGTCGTGCATCAGTTGCCGGGCGACCGCCTCGGGTGTGATGAATCCGGGGCGCCGCAAGGGGATGGCGGTCGCGAGCGTGCCCGCCATGTTGCCGGCATCGTCGATGACATCGCTGCGTGCCGAGAACAGTGCCGCCGCCGGATGAGCATCGAGCAGCTCCATCCCGCGCCGCAAAAGCTCCGGATAGGCGATGTCGTCGGCTGCGGCGAAATAGACCACCGTACCGCGCGCCAGTTCGAGACCGCGATTGAGGTTTGCGATCGTGCCGAGATTGGCCGGGTTCTGCACCAGTCGTGCATTGGCGAAGCGACCGAGAAACGAGGTAATGACCTCGACGCTGCCATCGCTCGATCGATCGTCGATCACGATCAGCTCGTCTGGCGCCCGGGTCTGGGTCGCCAACGCGGTCAGCGCCGCCGGTAGAAACCGCGCGTAGTTATAACTGGTCAGAATGACGCTCAGCATCGCCGTCCCTGATCCACCGCTCAGCTAGCGCCGGCCGCGTGGCTAAGTCGCGGACGAGCCGATCAGAAAGCGTATGAAAATGCTCGAAACAATGCGCCGGCGGGATGCGCGGTTGGGACCGAAAGTACTCAGCAGATTGGCCAGCGCGGCGAACGGTGCAACCACGGCCGCGCTCATCAAGGAGAGCGGCATCAACAGCGTCGGCCTGCGGAACAACGCGACCGACGTGGCGATGCAAGTGCCGTTGAGGCGCCACCGCCACCGGCTCGCCGTGATGACGTGGAACTCGCGCGGCATCAAACCGGAGGAGATGAGCGACGCCAAGCGCATCGCCAAACCTTGGCTGAGGCTTTCCGGGTCGGCGGCGGACCAATCGGTATTGAAGCCCGCCAGGATGATTTGTCCACCCGGTCGCAGCAGCGGCGGTACCAGGCGCATGACGTCGTCGATATCGTCGAACCTGTTGTCGACCATTTCGATAAAGGCAGCGTCGAACGTGCCCGGCAGCATTCCTGCGACCGACCGGCGGTGGAGCAGCCGCCGCAGTGAAATCAACACGGCGCTCGGCGCTCGGCGTCGCAGCCACTCGGTCAGCGATGTCGACTGGTTCGACACGATTAATATGCGCGACGATGTCTCGTCGGTGAACGCCCGGCACGCGGCGAGCACCGAGCTCAGGTCTCTCCAGCGCGGGTGCGCGCGGGTCACCTGCGGCACCTGTCCGAACAGGCTGCCCCTGATCCAGCGCATGGCTCGCACGACCGGAAACCCGGCACTTCCGCGGCGGTCATCCCGCTCGGCGACCGCCGCGTCGAACGCGGCGATCGCACCGAGCCAATAGGGATGATCGCGATAAGGCTGCGGCTTTGGCGCGAGACGATCGCCGATATCGCTGATCAGCGCTTCGGCCTCGACCAGCGACTCCGAGAGAGAGGCCGGCAGCGCGTCGGCGTGAAATACGATCGTCTGTTGCGAATTGGCGCGGTGCCTTGCGGTCGTCCATTCGGACAGGGTCTCCGCGATTGCCTCGACAGAGGTCGTCCCGACGCGAAGAAAGCTCGTTTCATGCCTGTGCGGCTGGATTTCGACGACCAAATATTCATCGGAATCGGCGATCGTCTCGACCTTGCCCGAGGGGCACATCTCCGGCACAAAGGAATAGTCGCACGATGAGCCGACGACAAAGTCGGTCGTTTCCGGCCGAATGCAGATCATATGCAGTAAGTAAAAGCGACCGATCAGCGTGTTCTCATCGACGCGCCATAACAGTCGATTGACGTTGGTGTTGTAGCACAGCGGAAAGTTGACGATGTTCGCCGCGGTAATCGGATGCAGGCAGCCGAGCGCCCAGCGCATCATCTCGCGCGGGCTTAGCTCAAGCGAGGACCCCGCGACGGCAATCCGCTCGTACAGCCACTCGTTGGCGGTGTCCTCGTCGACCTGGAAATTGCCGACCTGCACGGCGCTCGCCCCGGCCTGGATGCGCGCGAGCACCGCGGATAACGATCCATCGGCCATAATGCAGTCGGAGACGAGAAAGAAAAAGCAGGTGTCAAGCATCGCCGCGCCGGCTTGGCGCACCGCCCGCGCGTAGGCGAGCGTTATCGTCGTCGAGTGATTGCCCGAGGTGATCAGGTCGTCGATCGGCAGGAACTCGACCGTGCATACGCGCTGTAGGCGCCGGCAACCGGGGTGGGCCCGGATCATTTTCTCGTCGCGGGCGCGGGTCAGGAAGACGAAGCGCGTTGGCAGCGCCGCCGCCAGGGCCGGAATATTGCCGCGGGCCAACAGAGTGGGCAGGCTATGCTCGACGAACTGCTCGATGAAGTCCTCGCCCCAAATTGGCAGCAGCAGGCAGATGGACTTGGGCGGAGGCCGAACGTCCAGCATCGTCGGGAGTTGGGCGCGCGGCGCAGCAGCAACGGCCGGTACTTGGATCTCCGCTACCAAAATTCTCTCCAGCAACAATCAGCGGGAGGGCCGCCTCCGCGCGGCCGCGGAGGTTACGCCGCCGCTATTTCCGGCTGCGATGTGTCAAGCGCCCCATACTGCGCTTCATAGCGGCTCGCCACCTCATCGACCGTGCCGACGGCCACGATCCGGCCTTGTTGGAGCAGGATCGCCCGGGTGCACCACTCCCGCAACAGCGACAGCGTGTGCGAGGCAAGCACGATGATGCTCGATCCGGTCACGAACTGTTCCATCCGACGGCGCGCCTTGACCAGAAACGCGGCATCGCCGGCGCCGAGCCATTCGTCCATCAGCAGAACTTCCGGCTCGAATGCCGTCGCAACCGCAAAGCACAGACGGATGACCATGCCGGAGGAATAGGTGCGCACCGGCATGTCGATGTAATAGCCGAGGTCGGTGAAATCCGAGATTTCATCGACATGGTCGCGCATCTCACGCGGATGGATGTCCATGTACATGCCGCGCGTGATGATGTTCTCGCGCCCGGTTGCCTCATAGTTGAGCCCCACGGAGGCGGTCAGCAGCGCCGAGACGCGCCCGCTCGCATAGATTCGTCCGCCGGTCGGCTCGTAGATCCCTGCGAGCACCTTGAGCAGTGTGCTCTTCCCCGCGCCGTTCGCGCCGATCAGGGCGAGCCGCTCGCCATGCTCGATGTCGAGATTGATGTCGGAAAGCGCCTGGACCGAGATGCGGTCGCGGGCGTCTCTGCCGATATTGCCCTTGGTCGTCGTGTGCAGGAGAAGCTTTTTCAACGAGCGGCTGCCGCCGCTGTAGATCGGAAACTCCACCGAGACATCTCGTAGACGGGCAAAAGCCATTGTCGCTCAAATCCAGTAGGCGATGCGATTGCGATAGCGCACGAAGAGATAACACGTGGCGGCGCAGCCAATCGCCGTCGACAACAGCAGCACCGACCATGAATGGGGCATGATCGGCACGCCCAGCACCGGCGCGCGAATAACGTCGATCGCGGTGAAGAGCGGGTTGTACTCCGCGAGCGGCTGATAAATTCCCAGCGCGTCGATCGGCCAGAACACCGGCGTCAGAAAAAATGCCACCTGGAGAAAGCTCGCGACGATCGGCGCGATGTCTCGGAAGCGCGTGCTGATAATCCCCAGGAATATGGCAACCCAAAGGCCGTTAACCGCGAGGACGACGCAGCCCGCGGCGGCCTCGAGGAGATGCCAGTCGACCGGAAGCTGGAAGACGATCACGCCCACGGGGACGAGCACGAGATTATGGCCAAAGACGATGAAGTTGCGGCAGACGACCCGATAGGCGTGGATCGAGAACGGCACCGGAACCTGCTGGATCAGCTCCAGCGACGCTAGGAAGGTATTGCAGCCTTCGGTGATCGAGCTGGAGATCAACTGCCAGACGATCAGCCCCATGCCGAGATACGGCATGTAGCTTATCGTCGCCGTATGAAACAGGTGAGAGTAGATGAAGCCCATCGAAAAGACGGTCACGAGGGTCGTGATCGTCAGCCAAAACGGACCCAACACCGAGCCGCGATAGCGCAACTTGATGTCTTGGAGGGCCAGAGCGCTCCACATCCAGTTGCGCCGGAAGCCTTCGACAAGATCGCGCCACGCGAGGGCGGTCTTGCTCGGCAGCGGCGCAAATTCGACAACCGCTGCGTCCTCGGTCTCGGGCCCGGCTATAGAAACCATGCTATTCGATCAGGACTTGTTGATGATCCGAGCCGGTTAGGCTGTGGCGGCATCGATGACATGGGCCGACCTGCCAACCGCGCCCAGCGCTCTTGGCCTCCTGCCCAGCCCCCGATACGGGCATCGGCGGCATATAGCATCGGGCTTGCTGCGCTGTCCAATTGTTCCCGAGCGGCGCGAGACGCTGTGGAGTCCTCGGCCGTCAGGGCATGTGCATAATTTGCCGGAGTTGGTGGTTCACGCCGAGCGCGTTGACGCTCTGCGTAAGTCTCCGGTAATTAGCGGGGCTTAGGGATCGCCGTATTCCCCCGGATTGTCCGCGGAGCACCCCACCGTATGACGCATGAGCCAGGAGCAGTGCGCGCCGCTGCGACCTCGGGCGCGTTGCTCGTGCCGATCTGGGGTTATCGCTTTGTCTCGCAATTTCTCGAATTCGGGCTGCCGACACTGCTCGCGCCCGGCAATTTACCCGCGATCGCCCGGGATCTGCCGTTCCGGGTGATCGCCTTGTCAAGCGAGGCGGACGAACCGCTGATACGCTCGCATCCCGCCTGGCGGCGCCTGGAGCGTATTTGCCCGGCGGAGGTTCAGCTGATTGATGATCTGATAACCGGCGCAAATCACACCGCGACTATTACGCTTGCCTTCGAACGAACAATGAGAAATTACGGTGAGTCGATTGTCGATACTTGTTTTATTTTGTGGATGTCTGATTATTTGGTTGGAAATGGATCGCTCGCGGCGGTTTTGCGGCGCTTGCAAGACGGTGCGAGCGGCGTCCTTGCCGGCAATTTTCAGATCGTGGCGGAGGATGCTATCCCATCGCTCCGGCGCATCGTCGATCCCGGATCCGCGTCAATCGACATTCCCAATCGTCAGCTTGTCGCCTGGTCGCTGGCCTATTTGCATCCGGCCACCGCCGCGAACATCGTCAATTTCGGACTGGTCCACAATACCCACATCAATCGATTGTTTTGGCGGGTGGACGAGGAAACCCTGATCGGCCGTTTTTATTTGATTCATCCGATCGGTGTTCGCCCCGAGACGGCGGACTTTGAAATCAGTTCCTCATTTGATTACTCGTTTATCCCGGAGATGTGTCCCTCGGGCCGGGTTCAGACTGCAACGAGCTCCGACGATTACTGCGTCGTCGAGATGCAACGCCGCGAGCACGAAAGCGACATGATTCTGCCCGGTCCGATGGAAAAACTGATGCTCGCCGCCGATCTTTCGCGGTGGACGACCGCGCTGCACCGGGAAAACGCTGCGCAAACCGTGATATTTCAAGCGGGCGACACGCCGGCAAACCTGCCGGAAATCGTCGCGGAAGCCGATCGATTTATCAGCGGATTGAAAGACTTGTTGGTCGGCCCGCCGCAGCCGCACCGCAACCATCCCTTTTGGATCGGCTCGATCGCCATCAGCCGGGCACGAACGGGGCGTCCCTTAACCCAAGAGAATTGGCGGTTCTTGCAGCAGGATTTTCTGCCGCGCAATGCGTTCGCGAAATTCTTGCTGCGTGTTCGAACCGAGATTTTCGGGCCGGTGCCGAACGTTACCCGGCTTCATCCGCGATGGCCAGACTACAAGTTGCTCCACGATGGGCTTGCTGCAGCCCTCGCCGATGGCAGCCGCGTGTTATTGGCCGCCGACACGCCGACGCGTTTCGCGCATTGGCTGAGCCGGATCACGGGCGACATCACGACCTTGGACCTCGATGGTTTTCTGTCGTCGACGCCGCAGTCCTACGAAAAGCTTTACGAGCCTCTCACTGGAAAATTCGATTCTTGTTTCGTGATGCTGCCGGAGGCGCTCTTTGTTCGCGCCGACGAAGTGATCGAGCGGTTGGGTCCGCTGCTGACGCGTGACGGACAAATGTCAGTTTTCATCATGAACGATCGGCCCGTGGCGGTTTCCTTGCTATTTTCCGAGGTTTTTACGAAGGACGCGGGGCGCCTGCTCAGCCCATCCTCATGGATTGCGGAAACGCGCTACGTCAAAGCGGGCCGGTTCCGCTGGAGGGTCTATCGCGCCTCGCAATGGTTTGCCGACCGCGCCGTCCGCGCGGCCGCACTGGGCCAAACCTTTCGCCTAATCTGCCATGCGTTGGGCGGGCTGATGATCGCCCCATTTGCCTATCTGGGCAACATTGGCGTCACCGTCTCGGCTTTGCCGCCGCCAGGGGTTTGGTCGAGCATTTTTCTCCAGTTCCGACGATCGGGCCGGCAGACGCGTACCCCGTCGCGTTTCGCGATTGGGTGGGCCGGCGACGACGCTATATCCGACGCCGCTTCTTCAGCGGCCAACGGCTCCAGTACGGCTTGTCGATCGGCGGAGGTGGCCGCGAAATATGATTTTGTGATCGGGTTAATCGCCCGTCGGCAGGACGTTGCCGAATACGGGTGTCTCGACGAAAACGGGTCGCAGAGGGTGTTGCAGAACGTGACGAGATTGGCGGTCTATGATAGCGATCCGCATCGGCTCGGCCAAATCTCCCAAAAATTGCGTAAACCATGGAGAATTGATACGGAAGTTCACAATATCCTTCTTGCTCCATTGCCGAGAATCCACGATGCTATATATAATCTCGATATTTTAGAGTATATCTCGCCGAGCGATGAGGATATCTATGTTCATAATCTTTCCCTTTCGCTCTCTCGGCCTCAGGACATTTTGATCATCAGCCACCCACTACACAAAATGCTGGACGGCGGGAACGCGCCTCCCCAAGTTTGGCCGGCCGCCGACCTCGCAAATTCTCTGCCACTCAGCGCGGTTCGGCCGCATGCCGATGACGACCCGGTCGTTGCACAATATGGCGGCAGGCGGTATCCGCGTACCGGCGATGGACTTAGGGCATTATTGGAGCGTCATTTTGGCACGGTGATGGTGTTTTCGATGGCCGGCGGGGTCGTCCACCCTGGGACGCGCGAGGTCGCTGACTGCGTGTTCGCGGTGTGCAGCGCGCCCAAATAGGGCTCACTGACCGCCGCCTGATAGTATTTGCCAGTAACCAGCTGGTGGGCTGATGGTAACCGATCAACGCCATCGGGCAGGATAGGACGGAATTTGACAGTTGCAGCAATGATGCCGCCAGCCGCAGCGAGCGGCTTCTGATGTGCGGGATCGCCGGTGTTCTGCTGCCGCAGGCGAGCCTGCCGCGCTCCGAGCTCGAACAGCGCCTATGGGCGATGACCGATACCGTGCGCCATCGCGGGCCGGATGATCAGGAGGTATGGACCGACGGGCTTTGTGGGCTGGTCCAGGCACGGCTCGCGATCATCGATCTGTCGGAGGCCGCCAACCAGCCGATCGCCAGCCAGGACGGGTCGGTCTGGCTGACCTTCAACGGCGAGATTTACAATTTCGCCGACATCCGCCGCGATCTCGAGGCGCTCGGCTACGTGTTCCGCAGCCACGGTGATGCCGAGGTCATCGTCAACGGCTGGCGCGCCTGGGGACCGCGCGTCTTCGATCGCATGCGCGGCATGTTTGCGGTGGCGCTGTGGGATCGCCGGACTCGCCAGCTGATCCTCGCCCGCGACCGGGTTGGCAAGAAGCCGCTCTACTACGCGCCGACCAAGGGCGGTCTGCTCTTTGGCTCGGAGATCAAGGCGATCCTGGCCTGGCCGGGGGTGCCCCGCACGCCGAACCTGACCGCGATCGACCATTATCTCAGTCTGCAATACGTGCCCGCCCCAGAGACCGCGTTTACCGGCATCTATCGGGTGCCGGCGGCGCATTATCTGGTGATCTCGCCCGATCCCGACGGCAACTGGCGCGACATGGAGCTGGTGCGTTATTGGCGCCTGCCGGAGCCGCGCGCAGCGACGGCGCGGGTCAGGCCGGAGGAGCTGCAGCGCGAGCTGGTCGAGAAGCTGGAAGAGTCGGTCCGCCTGCGGATGATTTCGGACGTGCCGCTCGGCGCGTTCCTGTCGGGCGGCATCGATTCGTCGTCGGTCGTCGCGATGATGGCGCGAGCGGCCAGCGGCCCGGTCAAGACCTTCTCGATCGGCTTTGCCTCCAAGAAATATGACGAGACCCGCTTTGCCCGCATGGTCGCGGAGCGCTACGCCACCGACCATGAGGAGCTGATCGTCGAGCCCGATGCGGTCGCGATCCTGCCGCGGCTGGTCTGGCATTACGGCGAGCCGTTCGCCGATCCCTCGGCGGTGCCGACCTACTATGTTTCCCAAATGGCGCGTCGCAAGGTGACCGTCGCGCTCAACGGCGATGGCGGCGACGAGGCGTTCTTCGGCTATCGGCGCTATCGGGCGATGGGCTATCTGACCCAGCTCGACCGGATGCCGCGCTGGGGCAGGGAGGGGGTCGCGGCGCTGCTCGGCTGCGCGCCGCACCGCCTGCAACAGCGGCTGCGCCTGCGGCAGATTCGCGACGTGCTGCTCGAAGATCCCGGCCACCCAGCACAACGCTACGGGCGGACGATCGCGTTCTTTTCCGACCGCGACAAGGATCGCGGTTACGGCGAGGCGATGCGCGAGCGTGGCGAAGGCTCGACGCTCGACCTACTCGAACCCTACTTTGCCGAGGCGGGCGACCTGGTGGCGGGCGCGAACTGGGCCGATTTTCACACCTACCTGCCGGACGACCTTTTGGTGAAGGTCGATGTGGCGAGCATGGCGCATGGGCTGGAGGCGCGCTCGCCGCTGCTCGACCACGAGCTGCTCGAATGGGCGGCGCGCATCCCGGTCGATGTCCGGATGCGCGGCGGCGCGCTGAAGGGCCTGTTCAAGGCGGCGATGGCGCCCTACCTGCCGGCCGCGATATTGCGCCGGCGCAAAATGGGGTTCGGCATCCCGATCGACCAGTGGTTCCGCTCCGACCTCAAGGAGCTGGCATACGATGTTTTGTTATCGCGCTCGGCGCGCGAGCGGGGGCTGTTGCGGCCCGACTATGTCCAAGGGCTGCTCGACCAGCATGTCGCCGGCGCGCAAAACCACCACACGCGGCTGTGGGCGCTGTTGATGCTCGAATTATGGTTCCGCATGTGGATCGACGGCTCGCCCGAAAGCGAAATGCTTCGCCCCGCTGCTTAACGCTAAAACTCCGCCGCAATGTGATCTGCGTCACATCCCCTGAGCGCAAATGCCCCCACGTTTATCCGATGTAGCGGCATTTCGTCGGGGGTCGACCATGCAACGCGTCACTCGCACAGCCAGCGCGCAGCGGCTCTCGCGGCCGAGCGAGGCCGGAAAATCTGCGGGGTTTGTCGAGATCGCGATCTTCTCGCTGCTCGGACTGGCCGTCACGCTCCTGTTGATCGCGCACGATCTGTTCCCGGCGCTGCCCGTCGCGCAGTAGCGGCGATCGGCGGCGCGTCAGTTCAGTCGCGTCTTGAGCTGTTGCAGCATGATCGCGGCCTCGTGGCGGGCCGAACCGTCCGGGGCGCGGGCGACGAACTCTTCGATCGCACTCATCGCCGCGCGCATGTTGCCGAGCTGGGCGTGGATCAGCCCGGATTCCCGCCACAACTCGGTCAGATCGGGCGCCAGCAGCTGCATGGTCTCGACCACGCGCACCGCGCGCTCGTGCTGGTGGCCCTGGATCAACCGCGATTTGAGATTGTTCTGCAGGCGCAGCAGAACCTCTCGGTCGGCGACCGGGGCATAGTGCTCCTGTGTCAGTTCGATCTCTTGGCCGGCGATCGCCTTCAACAGCTCGCGCAGCGCCATCGCGTCGAGCGTTCGGCCGCCGTGGAACGGGTCGAGGATCACCCGCTCGGGTCCCTCGGACAGCCGGATCAGGAAATGGCCGGGAAATCCTAACCCGACCGCCTCCCAGCCCTGGGCCCGCGAGGCGGCGAGATAAAGGATGCCGAGCGCGACCGGCAGCCCTTTGCGGCGGTCGATAACCCGCATCAAATTGGCGTTCTGCAGATCGTCGTAGGTCAGCTCGTCGCCGCTATATCCGTGCTTCAGCAGGATGATCTCGTTGAGCGCGCTCGCCCGCGCCGCGAGGCTGACGCCGGCGGTGGAGCGCCGTCCGACATCGCGCGCGACTGCTCTGAGGTGCTGCTTGTAGCGCGCCAGGGCGACGCGCGGCCGGTCGAACGAGGCGAGCGCCAGGGCCGCCTCGGCGATCGGCAAGGTCGGCGACTGCGCGGCGCCCAGCTCGCGCAGAAACCGCGCGCACTGGTCGAGATCGAACGTGTCTGGCAGATCGGTCATCAACCGATGCGTTACGGCAATTTCTGTACCTGGATTGGCGCGCTCGACGACGGCGAGACCGCCGGCGGCTGGCTCATGTCGGTGGGTGCCGGCGGAATGCCGGCTTGCGCTAGGCCTGGCTGCGCGCCGCCGGGGACGCCGGAACGAATCTCGACATAGGAGACGACGCGCTGGACGCCAGGCACATAGCGGGCGAGCTGGGCCGCGCGCTCGAGCTCGTCCTGCGAGCGGGCCGAGCCGATCAGATAGACCGACCGGTGATCGGTCTCGACCGTGTAGTTGCCCGAGCGGATATCGGTGTCGAGCACCAGATCGGAATGCACCCGGGCGTTAATCCACGCATCCTGCGCCAAGTCCCAAGGGGTCATGGGTTGGTCGACCAGGATCTCGTTGTACACCGCCCTGACGCCCGGCAGGTGGCTTACAGCCTGTTCCGCCTGCGATTTCTGCTGTTCGGTTGGGCTCGATCCGGTCAACAGCACCCGCCCCCAGTACACGGTCGCGGTGATGTCGCCGTATTGGGCGGCGAGCGTGCCGGCGATGTTGGCCTTGGTCTTCACATCGTCGTATTCGCCGTTCAGGCCGCGTTCCTGCGCCGCTTCATAGCCGACCCCGCCGGCCGCGGCGACGCCGCCGATCACGGCGACGGCGCAACCCTGAAGCCAAGGCGTCAGGGCCAGTGTGCAGACCACCGCAACGATGCCATTTGAGCGTGTCATGGTGCCTCCATGAGGCAAGATATAGGCACTTATAGTGGGATGTTCGCAGCGCCGTGCAACAGCCTCGCCGCGAGGTTGTTCCCGCCCCGCGCCAGTTCGCGGCACGCCGCCGGCGCGCGGGTTTGGATCGCAGGGCGAATCGCCCGCCGCAGCAAGGGCTTGCGGGTCACTTTGTGCTATCGCTCGACATCAGTCATCGCTGAGCCATGCGCCTTGCAGATGGCGCGGCAGCCGCCGCGGCGCGACCACCATGACGTCGAATCGCAGCGCCAGCGTGGCGAGATCGGGTCGCATCAGGAGATAGGCCTCGGCGGCGCCGGCCGCGAAATCGGAACGCGACTTGACCTCGATCACCGCGAGGATGCCGCCCCGCCGCGCCAGGATGTCGATCTCGCCGACCGGCAGCGCCAATCGCAGGCGAGGATGCGCCAACCGCGCAGCCGCAGATGCCACCGGCATAGCTGCTCGCCGATGCGGCCGCGGCGCCGTGCCTTGAGGCGCTTTGGGCTGGGGCCGGGCTGCCGCGCCGCCACTAGGACCCCTTCTGTCGCGCCAGCGCCCGGTCGTAGAGCGCGCGCCGAGCGAGCCCGGTCTCCGCGGCGAGCTCGGCGACCGCGTCGCGCAGGCTCAACCGGGCGAGTTTCTCGTCGAGCTGCTTATCGAGATCGATCGGTCTTGCCGTCTCGGGCTCGGGCGGGCTGACGACGATGACGACCTCCCCGCGCGGCGGTTTGTCGCGATAATGCTCGGCCAGTGTATTGACAGAGCCGCGCCGCATCTCCTCGTGCCGTTTGGTCAATTCGCGTCCGATCGCGGCCTGGCGGTCGCCCAGCACCTCGCTCATATCGGCGAGCGCGGCGGCGAGGCGCGAAGGTCCCTCGTAAAAGATCAGTGTTGCGGGCACCGATCGCCACGCCGCGAGCGCCTTGCGGCGGGCGGCCGAGCGCTGCGGCAGAAATCCGGCGAAGAGGAACGCGTCGGGCGGCAGGCCGGAGAGGATCAGCGCATCGATCGCCGCCGAAGGACCGGGCGCGGCGGTCACCGGCAGGCCCTCATCGAGCGCGGCGCGCACCAGCTTGTAGCCCGGATCGGAGACCAGCGGCGTGCCGGCGTCGGATACCAGGGCCAGCCGTTCGCCGCGGCGCAACGCCGCCAGCGCCAGCGGACGCATCCGCTCGGCGTTATGGTCGTGATACGAGTCGAGGGGCGTCGCGATGCCGAAGTGAGCGAGCAGCCGGCCGGTCACCCGCGTATCTTCGCACAGGATGCGGTCGACGCTCTTCAGCACCCATAAGGCGCGCAGCGTTATGTCGCCGAGGTTGCCGATCGGCGTGGCGACGAGATGCAGCCCCGGCTCCAGATCGTACGGCGCCATCCACAATTCCGGCTTGGCGGCGGGTTTACTTAAGGATGCCCGACGGATAGGGTCGCGCGCCGCTGTCGCACCTTTGCCAAGGACCGCCTGTGCCGCGCTGGTGTTCCGCCCGCTTTGCCTCACGCTCTACCGCTCTTTTGCTGTGCGCCGCCGTGGCCGCATGCGGAGGACCGCCGGGCCCGGCGCCGATGGGCAAGCCGCAACAACCCTATGCCGGGGCGCCGAAGCCGGCAATCTCATCTCACCCCTTGGAACCGCCCGCGAAGGAGGCCGTCAAGGTCGCCATCCTGCTGCCGCTATCGGGCCCCAATGCCGATCTCGGCAAGGCGATGCTCGACGCGGCGCAGCTAGCGTTGTTCACGACCGGCAACGACCGCATGACGCTGGTGCCGCGCGACACGACCGGCACGGCCGACGGCGCGGCCAACGCGGCGAAGGCCGCGATCGGCGAGGGCGCCCGCCTGATTATCGGTCCGCTGATCGCCGACGAAGTGACCGCGGTCAAGCCGATCGCGCAGGCGGCCAACGTCAACATCGTCGCCTTTGCGACGAAGACCGAGGTCGCCGGCGGCAATGTCTTTCTCATGGGCTTCCTGCCGCGTCAGGAGGTGGCGCGCGAGGTGGCCTACGCGCAGGGGAGCGGGCTTTCCCGCTTTGCCGCGTTGGCGCCGAATTCGCCTTACGGGCATCTGATGGGCGACGCGCTGAAGGAAATCGCCACCTCGAGCGGCGCGAGCGCGGCCCGAATCGAATATTTCGACCCGCGCGGTGACGTTTCGGCCGCGATCAAACACCTGACGGGAGGCCCCGCAACCGCGGCGAATGGCGGGGCGGTGGGGCAGGGGCCAGCCTTCGACGCGCTGCTGTTGCCCGAGGGCGGCGACCAGTTGAAGCAGATTGCGCAAAAGCTCAAGGCCGCCGGCATCGATTCGGCGCAGACCCGGCTCCTTGGCAGCGGGTTGTGGGACGATTCGTCGATCCCCGACGAGCCGGCGCTCGCGGGCGGCTGGTTTGCCGCATCGCCGCCCGAAGCACGACAGGATTTCGCCAACCGGTTTCAGGGTACCTACGGCCGCCCCCCGCCGCGCCTGGCCTCGCTCGCCTTTGACGCCGCGGCGCTTGCCGCGGTGCTGTCGAAAGGCGGCGATCCGGACCCGTTCTCGCAGCAAGCGATCGAGAACCCGAACGGGTTCACCGGCGTCGACGGGCTGTTCCGCTTTACGCCCCAGGGCTTGGTGCAGCGCGGGCTCGCCGTGCTCGAAGTCGACCCCGGCGGCAACCATGTGGTCAGTCCGGCGCCGCGCAATTTCCAGGATTTCGCGTACTAGCCGAGCAGCGCCGACAACACCGCATTAAGCCGCTGCCGTCCGGCGTCGGTGGCGGCGAGGCATGCATCGTCGAGCGTGACGAAACCGCCATCGATCAGCCGGGTAAGCGCACCGCCGAACAGCGCCTCGACCGGGCGTCCGGCGAGCGCCTCTAACTTTGCCCGCGACACGCCTTCGGTGATGCGCAGCCCCATCATCACCATCTCCTCGATCGCGGTTTCGCGGGGGATTGCGATGGTTTCCTCGAATTCGGGCTGCTTGAGCCATGCCTCCGGCAGGCGGCGCTGGCGGGTCGCGTATTTGACCCCGTCGCGGGTGATGCGGCCATGCGCGCCGGGGCCGATCCCGAGATAATCCTCGTAACGCCAATAGGCGAGGTTGTGCCGCGATTCCGCTCCGGGCCGGGCATGGTTCGAGACTTCGTAGGCGGGCATCCCGTGCGCGGCGAGGCGCTCTTGCGTCATCTCGAACAGCGCCGCCGCAGTTTCCTCATCGGGCATGTCCAGTTCGCCCTTTGCCGCCCGAGTGTAAAACGCGGTGCCCGGCTCGATCGTCAGCTGATAGAGCGACAAATGCTCGCCGGCGCGGCTCAGCGCCTCGTCGAGCTCCTGTCGCCACGCCGCGAGGCTCTGCCCCGGCCGGGCATAAATGAGGTCGAACGAGGTGCGCGAAAACAGCGTTTGCGACAACTCGATGGCGGCGATCGCCTCGGCGCGATCGTGACCGCGGCCGAGAAACCTGAGCGCCTCGGGATCGAGCGCCTGGACGCCGAGCGACAGCCGGTTGACCCCGGCCTGAGCAAACCCGGCAAATCGTTCCGCCTCGGCCGAGTTCGGGTTCGCTTCCAGGGTGATTTCGAGGTCCGGCGCGGTCCGCCAATGCCGCTTGACCCGTTCGATCAGTGCCGCCGCCGTGTCAGGCGGCATCAACGATGGCGTGCCGCCGCCAAAGAAAATCGAGCCGACTTCGTGCTCTGGCGCCGGCGCGGCCTGCCGGTCAAGATCGGCGATCAGCGCATCGGTCCACGCCTGCTCCTCGACCGCCTCGCGGACATGGCTGTTGAAGTCGCAATACGGGCATTTCGATCGGCAAAACGGCCAGTGGATATAAACGGCGAGGGGAGCTTGTGTCATCGCTCAAGCGAAACAGGCGGCGACCAGCTTGGCGAAGGCGCGCGAGCGGTGGTCGAGCCCGTATTTCTGTTCGGACGCCATCTGGCCAAAGGTGGTCTCGTACCCGTCAGGAATGAACATGGGGTCGTAGCCAAAGCCGTTGTCGCCGCGCGGCGGCCAGGTGAGAAGGCCATGAACCTCCCCGCGGAACAGCGCTTCCTCGCCGTCCGGCCAGGCCAGCGCCAGCACCGAGACGAAAGTCGCCCTGCGGTCCTTGTCATCGAGCTCGCGATGCACGCGCTCCATCGCCAGCCTGAAATCGCGCTTCGGCCCGGCCCAGCGCGCAGAATAGATGCCCGGCGCGCCACCCAAGGCCGGGACGACTAGCCCCGAATCGTCGGCCAAGGCCGGGAGCCGCGCGGCTTGGGCGGCGGCGTGAGCCTTGAGCGCGGCGTTCGCCTCGAAGGTCGCCCCCGTTTCTTCCGGCTCGGCGAGGCCGAGCTCAGCGACGCCGAGCATCTCGACCCGATACGGCGCGAGCAGCGCGGTGATCTCGACTATTTTGCCGGGATTGTGGCTGGCGATCACCAGCCTGCCGCCCGCGAACCGTCGCGCCATGGCTCAGCTGAGCGCCGCGCGCTGCAACAGGGTCAATTCGGCGATGCCGGTGCGGGCGAGGGCCAGCATCGCGGCGAAACTCGCCTCGTCGAACGGCGCGCCTTCGGCGGTCGCCTGGATTTCGATGATCTTCCCGGTGCCGGTCAGCACGAAATTGGCGTCGGTCTCGGCGCCCGAGTCCTCGGCGTAGTCGAGATCGAGCACCGCTTCCCCGCCGCACACGCCGCACGAGATCGCCGCCACCGAATCGGTCAGCGGCACCGCCGCCAGCGCGCCTGCCGTCACCAGGCCGGCAAGCGCCTGATAGAGCGCGACATAGCTGCCGGTGATACCCGCCGTGCGCGTCCCTCCATCCGCCTGCAAGACATCGCAATCGAGCCGGATTTGCCGCTCGCCGAGCGCGGCGAGATCGGTCACCGCGCGCAGCGACCGGCCGATCAGACGCTGGATCTCCTGGGTTCGGCCGCTCTGCCGGCCGCGAGCCGCCTCGCGATCGGTGCGGGTATGGGTCGAGCGCGGCAGCATGCCGTATTCGGCAGTGACCCAGCCGCGCCCGGTATTGCGCAGGAACGGCGGCACGCGCTCCTCAACCGTCGCGGTGCACAGCACATGCGTGTCGCCGAATTTCGCGAGGCACGAGCCCTCGGCGTATTTGGCGACGCCGGTGACCAGGGTGACCTCACGCATCTTGTCGGGGGTGCGGCCGGAGGGGCGCATTCAACTACTCTCCACTAAAACAGGCTGCCTTGGCCGGGCAGGGGGCCCTTCGGCCGGGCGGAACGGCGCGGCCGTGCCAAGGCGCCGGCCACGACATCGACCTTGCCGTCGTGAAATTCAAGCTCGAGGGCGCCGGGGGTCACCTTGGCGGCGTCGGCGATGATCGTGTCGCCACGCCGCACGACGACGTAGCCTTCGTGCAATCGTCTTTCATGGGTGTCGGAAAGGCTCGCCAACCGCCCGGCCAGTCCGTCGACGACCCGGCGCTGCTCGGTGATGAACCGAAAGGAAGCGGTTTGGAGCCGCGGCGTGATGTCGCCAAGCCGGGCGCGAATTCGCGCGATGTCGGCAGCGAGCACCGCGGGCCGCAGCCGCGCGGCGGCGAGCTGATTGCGCGCCGCGCCGAGCCGGCCGAGCATCGCCAGGCGCAGCCGTTCCGACCGGTCGTCGAGCCGTTGCGCGGCGCTGCCGATCAGGTCGTGCGGGTCGGGCAGCCCGCGCGCCAGACCGGCGAGATGCAGCCGGCGCTCCGCGAACAACCGGGCGAGCCCTTGCGCGAGGCGCGAGGTTTTGCCGTCGAGCTCGGCGACGAGGTCGAGCCGGACCGGGACCGCCATCTCGGCGGCCGCCGTCGGGGTCGGCGCGCGGCGGTCACTGGCATGGTCGATCAAGGTCGTGTCGGTCTCATGCCCGACCGCCGAGATCAGCGGGATCGCCGAAGCCGCCGCGGCCCGCACGACGATCTCCTCGTTGAACGCCATCAAATCTTCGAGGCTGCCGCCGCCGCGCGCGACGATGATCAGGTCGGGCCGCGGCACCGTTCCGCCCGGCTGCAGCCGGTTGAAGCCCTCGATCGCGGCGGCGACCTGCGCCGCCGCGCCGTCGCCCTGCACCGCGACCGGCCAGACCACGACGCGGCGCGGGAATCGGTCGGCGAGCCGATGCAGGATGTCCCGCAGCACCGCGCCCGACGGCGAGGTGACGACGCCGATCACCGCCGGGAGGAACGGCAGCTTCTTCTTGCGCTCGGCGGCGAAGAGCCCCTCGGCAGCGAGGCGCTGCCGCCGCTCCTCCAGCAGCTTCAACAGCGCGCCGATTCCGGCCAGCTCGATCGATTCGACGATCAGCTGGTATTTCGAGCGGCCGGGATAGGTCGTGAGGCGCCCGGTCGCGATGACCTCCATCCCGTCCTCGGGCTGGACCGTCAGGCGCATCGCGGTCATGCGCCAGCACACCGCGTCGAGCACCGCGTCGGCGTCCTTCAGCGCGAAATACAAATGGCCCGAGCCGTGGCGCTTGTAGCCGCTGACCTCGCCGCGCACCCGGACGATCGAAAAATTTTCCTCGATCGAGCGCTTGAGCGCCGCCGCCAGCTCGGAAACGGTATATTCCGGCTGGTTCGATTGCGGACCGGTCGGCAGGAAGGCTTCGGCGGCGAGCGGCAGGTCGTTCATTGCCTGATTATAGGGGAGCCGGGGAGCACTCGCTAATGCGCATCCAGAACGAACATCCTCGCCCCCCATTCGGGGTTTTACTAACCCCTCTCCCGCTGGCGGGAGAGGGTGGCGCGCGCGGCCCGACGGGTGAGGGTAGGGCCGCCGCGCGATGCCCTCACCCTCCCATCGCTGTCGCGATGGGTCCCTCCCTCTCCCGCAAGCGGGAGAGGGGTTAGGAGGCGCGAATGCGCATCCTCGTTGTCGGGTCGGGCGGCCGCGAGCACGCGCTCGCCTGGGCGATCGCGGCCTCGCCGCTGGTCGATCGCGTCTATTGCGCGCCGGGCAATGCCGGGATCGCCGACGACGCCGAATGCGTGCCGATCGGGGCAATGGACACGGCGGGGATCATCGCTTTCTGCAAGAAGGCGGCGATCGATCTGGTCGTGGTCGGGCCCGAGGCGCCGCTGGTCGCGGGTCTCGTCGATGCGCTCGAAGACGCGGGCATCGCCGCGTTCGGGCCGAGCAAGGCCGCCGCCGCGCTCGAAGGCTCGAAGGGCTTTATGAAAGACCTCTGCGCGCGCGAGAACATCCCGACCGCCGCCTATCGCCGCTTCACCGATGCGCCCGCGGCCAAGGCCTATACCGCCGCGCGGGGTGCGCCGATCGTCGTCAAGGCGGACGGGCTCGCGGCGGGGAAGGGGGTGGTCGTCGCCGCGACGCTTGCCGAGGCCAACGCGGCGGTCGATGCGGCGCTTGGCGGCAGGTTCGGCGCGGCCGGGGCGGAAATCGTCATTGAGGAGTTTCTCGCCGGCGAGGAGGCGAGCTTTTTCGCGCTATGCGACGGCGCGCACGCGCTGCCCCTGGTGGCGGCGCAGGACCACAAGCGGGGCGGCGACGGCGATACCGGTCCCAATACCGGCGGCATGGGCGCCTATTCGCCGTGCGCCGCGGTGACCCCCGAAATCGAAGGCCAGGTCATGGAGCGCATGATCCTGCCGACGGTGCGGGCGATGGCGCGCGACGGCCGGCCGTTCAAGGGCGTGCTGTTCGCCGGGCTGATGCTGGGCGAGGCCGGCCCGAAGCTGCTCGAATACAATGTCCGGTTCGGTGACCCCGAGTGCCAGGCGCTGATGATGCGGCTGCAAAGCGACCTGGTGCCGGCCCTCATCGCGACCCGCGACGGCATCCTCGACCGCGTCGATCTGCGCTGGTTCGATGCCGCGTCGATCTGTGTCGTGATGGCGGCCAATGGCTACCCCGACGACCCGCAGCGCGGGACGGAAATCCGCGGTCTCGGCGCCGCCGGAGCCGACCCCGACGTCAAGATCTTCCACGCCGGCACGAAACGCGAGGGCAGCCGCATCCTCGCCGATGGCGGCAGGGTGCTCGGCGTCACCGCGTCCGGCACGAACCTCACCGCCGCCCGCGAGCGCGCCTATCGCGCGGTTGATAAGATCGACTGGCCGGGCGGGTTCTGCCGGCGGGATATCGGGAAGCGGGTGGGCTGATCCACGGCTAGAGTTGCGATTTAGAACGGCCCGGTGGCGGTCTCTCAGCTATGCCGAACCAGCCAATGTGCGCGCGGCACATGCACATGGCGCCGGTCGCCGCCGGTCTCGAACAGTGCGAAGCGCATCGCATCCCGGTAGGTGATGAACGTGCCGCCGGTCATGCCGCCGTGGTCGCGGGCGGTCCAATGGCCGTGCTGGTCGTGCTCGATCTCGAAATGGTAGGGACTGGTGACGCGTCTTGGGACAAAGTCGCTCATGTTGAGTTACGCCATGGTTTCGCAGCGGCTGCATATAAGGTCTTGCCGCCCTAAAAATTCGAGACCGTTCACACCGGCCGAATATTAAGATCGGATAATCGCTTCCATGTGATTAACGCCTAGCCTTGCGGCCAGTTCATTCGTATGGGGTCTTTGCCGTCCCAGTTCTTTGCCGCCTGGCGCACCTGATCGAAGATGCGCATGCGGGTCGGCGTCGCCTCGGCCATTTCGATGACGGTGCCCGGGTGGCCCTCTTCGAGGAAATAGATGAAGGGACCGCGCGCGCTGTCTCCCTCCTGGCCGACATGCCAGCCGCTGGCCAGCGCCGTCTCGCGGATTTCGTGATAGTTGACCGGCCAGCTCGACCAGTGCTGCATCCCCTCCTTGCCGGCGTCGACGAATTCCCAGTAAAGGCTCGGCGTGCGGCAGCGCTGCTGGATCAGCTCGAGCTGCACATCGCCCGAATTGGCGAGCGCGATCGACAGGTGCGGCGTGTCCTGGAGCTTGCCCTTGAAGCGGAAGTTGGTCACCGGCAGCCGCTCGGCATAAAACCACGGGCCGACGCCGCACACCTCGACCCAATGCCGCATCGCTTTCTCGATGTCGTTGACAACGATGCCGATCTGTCTCATGTCGCCGAAAATCCTGCTCATGGTTTCCTCCTGCCGCCGCTGGGGAACTGCGCTATCCTGCGAGCGTAGAACGTTGAGATGACCAAGGCCAGTTCAGGGGGCAGTCCGCGGATGAGAAGCCAGGTGCATGTGGGATCGGCCCGGCGCATCCTTTGCGTCTTTCCGCGCTATGCGCCGTCCTTCGGCACGTTCGAATATGCCTATCCGCTGATGGATGGTGTGCGCGCGTTCATGCCGCCCCAGGGCTTGCTGGTCATTGCCGCCTATCTGCCGGAGCAGTGGGAGGTGCGGCTGGTCGACGAAAACATGCGCCCGGCGAGCGACGCGGATTTCGCCTGGGCCGACGCGGTCTTTGTCAGCGGCATGCATGTGCAGCGCGAGGCGATCACGGCGATCGGTCGCCGCGCCCGGGCGCGCGGCAAGGTGAGCGCGCTCGGCGGCCCGTCGGTGTCGTCCTGCCCCGAGCACTATCCCGGTTTCGATTACCTGCATATCGGCGAGCTCGGCGACGCGACCGACGCGCTGATCGAAGCACTCGACCGCGATCCGCGCCCGCCGGCCGCGCAGCGCGTCTTCACTGCCGACAGACGCCTGCCGCTTGCCGAATTTCCGCTGCCGGCCTACGAGCGGATCGAGGGGCGGCGCTATTTTCTCGGCAATGTGCAGTTTTCGAGCGGCTGCCCCTATCAGTGCGAATTCTGTGACATCCCGGGGCTTTATGGGCGCCAGCCGCGCTACAAGCGGCCCGAGCAGATCATTGCCGAATTGGACGCGATGCTCGCCGCCGGGATCGTCGGCTCGGTCTATTTTGTCGACGACAATTTCATCGGCAACAAGAAGGCGGCGCGCGAGCTCTTGCCGCATCTCATCGCGTGGCAGAAATCGCGTGGCTACCCGGTGCAATTCTCCTGCGAGGCGACGCTCAACATCGCCGCCTGTCCCGACATCCTCGCGATGATGCGCGAAGCGTTTTTCTACGCGATCTTCTGCGGCATCGAGACCCCCGAGCTCGGCGCGCTCGACGCGATGAAGAAGGCGCACAACCACCAGGCGCTGCCGATCCTCGACGCGATCCAAACCATCAACAGCTACGGCATGGAGGTCGTCTCCGGCATCATCCTCGGCCTCGACACCGATACCGCGGCGACTGCCGCCAATCTCCTCGATTTCATTGACCGCTCGCAGATCCCGTTGCTGACAATCAATCTCTTGCAGGCGCTGCCGAAGACGCCGCTATGGGACCGGCTTGCGGCGGCCGGGCGGATCGATGTCGAGGGCAGGCGCGATTCCAACGTCGTCTTCGCCCGGCCCTATGATGCGGTGCTGTCGGACTGGCGCCATGCCGTGCGTCACGCCTTTTCACCGGAGGCGATCTATGGCCGCTTCGCGTGGAATGCGCGGCACACTTATCCCAACCGCATTCGCCCTCCGCTGAGCCGCGCCCGGCTCAGCGCCGCCAATCTGCGGCGCGGCGTCGTCACCTTGGCGAAGATCATCGGCAAGATCGGCATCGCCGGCGATTACCGCGGGGTATTCTGGCGCATGGCGCTGCCCGCGCTGCGCCGCGGCCGCATCGACGAATTGATCGCGGCCGCGCTGGTCGCGCACCACATGATCCGCTTTACCCGCGACTGCACCGAGGGATTGCAGGGCGCCTCGTTCTACGCCGATCGGACCCCGCCGGCGATGGCGGCTACGCGACCCGCCTAGCCCGCCATTCGCCTGTACCGAACTGGCTGCGGTTGACGATGCCGCTGTTCTGGTCGCTCGCCGCTCCGAGCTCGACGGTGCCCGACATCGCGCCGTCGCCGACCCGCCCCTCGAAGTGGAACGAGATGTTGCTCGCCTCATAGCGTCCGCCAAACGAGAAACGCACGACGTCGCCGTCGATGGCGCCCGCGATCGGCCCGTCGAACTGTGCCGAGCGCTGATGGCCGCTGAGCGCGGCGCCGCGCTGTTCGAGGTTCAGCCGGTGGACCCGCGCGCCGTGCTGCAGATCAAGCTGTAGTTCCCAATTGCCGGCGAGGGTCAGGGACGGTGCCCGCGCCGGCACCTGCTCGGCCTGCGCCGATACCAGCAGCGCCGCGACAACCGCGTCGCCGACCTGCTGCGCCTCGCCGGGCTGGAGCTGGAATGGGTCCACCGCGATCGCGTTCTCGCTCGCCGAATTGTCGTCGAGCATGACGCGCGGCTCGCCGTCGAGCACGCGCTGGCGCAAGGCGAGGCCGTCGAGCGGGTAGCGCTCGCGGTCCCAGACGATCTTCAACCGCGGCACCCGATCGACCCCGGCGGGTGCGACGATTTCGCTCGAAACGCCGGGGATTTCCGCCACCCGCGCGGCGATCGTCGCGCAGTCATCGTCCCACCTCGTCCGCTCGGCGGCCGAATCGCGTTCCTCGAACCAGTATTCGAGCGCGGCGAGGACGCCGATGATGTCCTCCTTCGACACCTTCATCGGCCGGCCCAGCGCCTGGTGCGGCGAGCCGTTGCGCCACGCCGCCTCGACCAGCCGCTTGCTGCCGAGTAGGAGGCCGCTGGTCTGCGGCCCGCACAGGAACTTGCCGCCGCTGTAGACGACGAGATCGGCGCCGCGCACCAGCCATGGGCTCGGCCGCTCGATATGCTCGCTGGCGGCATCGACCATGATCGGGATGCCGCGCGGCTTGCATACCGCGGCAATTTCTTCGAGCCGCACGCTCGTCAGATGCTCCTGCTTGCCGAGAAGCACGACGAGCGCGACCGGCTCCTCGAGCGCCTTGTCGAGATCGGCGCGGGTCTCGATCTCGATGATGTGACAGCCGCACATCCGCACCGCCTGGTCATAGGCGAAACGCTGCTGCTTCGGGATGATCACGCGGTTGACCATGCCGTCGGTGAACGGCAGGCGCAGCATCTTGACCGGATCGTTGCCGGCGACGCAGGCGGCGGTGCCGAGCGCCACCGCGGCGGCGCTGCCGCAGGTGACGATGCCCGATTCGGCGCCGGTCAGCTCGGCGATGCGCTTGCTGGCCGCCGTCATCAGCTCGTCGAGATTGACGAACTGGCGCGACGCCGCGTCGACCGCCGCGCGCACCTTGGGCAGCATCAGGCTGCCGCCATGCATCGTGCGCACGCTGCAGCAATTGATGAACGGCCTGACGCCAAGCGCGAGATAGGGATTGCCGCTCATACCGCCTCCGACGAATGTGAAAAGGATTATAATAGGCGGATGACGCGCGCGACCCAGCCGGAATCGGCATTGGTGCTGTTCTCGGGCGGGCAGGATTCGACGACCTGCCTCGCCTGGGCGCTGGCGCGTTTCGGCGCGGTCGAGACGATCGGCTTCGATTACGGCCAGCGCCACCGGGTCGAGCTCGAGTGCCGGACGCGAATCCTGTCGCGGCTCAAGGGCGAATTTCCGGCATGGGGCGCGAAGCTCGGCGAGGATCACCTGGTCGATCTCTCGGTGCTCGGCCGGCTGAGCGAGACCGCGCTAACCCGCGATTCCGAGATCGCCTTTGCCGAAAGCGGGCTGCCGAACACCTTTGTGCCGGGCCGAAACCTGTTGTTTTTCACGTTGGCGGCGGCGATCGGCTACCGGCGTGGCCTCAAGCACCTGGTCGGCGGGATGTGCGAGACCGATTACTCGGGCTACCCCGATTGCCGCGACGACACGCTCAAATCGTTGCAGGCGAGTTTGTCGCTCGGCATGGACCACCGCTTTGTGATCCACACGCCGCTGATGTGGCGTGACAAGCGCGCGACCTGGGAATTGGCGCGCGATCTCGGCGGCGACCGCCTCGTCGAGCTGATCCGCGAGGAGAGCCATAGCTGCTACCTGGGCGAGCGCGGCCAGCGCCACCCCTGGGGCTATGGCTGCGGCGACTGCCCCGCCTGCGACCTGCGCCGCAGGGGTTGGGAGGCGTACGCTGCTGCATAGCCTTTGTGCGTCCTTCGAGACGCGCCTTCGGTGCTCCTCAGGTGAGGTAAATTATTGATAACATTAAAAAAATCCTCATGCTGAGGTGCCTTGCGTACCAAGGCCTCGAAGGACGCAGGAGCGATCATCCAGCAATGCGATGTGGTAGATGAGCTACGCGGTAAAGGAAATTTTCTACACGTTGCAGGGCGAGGGGGCGCTGACTGGGCGGCCCGCGGTGTTCTGCCGGTTTGCCGGGTGCAATCTGTGGTCGGGCCGCGAGGAGGATCGGGCGTCGGCCGCGTGCCCCTTCTGCGACACCGATTTTATCGGTCTCGACGGCACCGAAGGCGGCCGCTACGACAGCTCCGACGCGCTCGCCGAGAAGATCGCCGCGCTGTGGCCGGAGGGGAGCCGCGACCGCTTTGTCGTCTGCACCGGCGGCGAGCCTTTGCTGCAGCTCGATCCGCAGCTGATCGAGGCGCTGCACGCCCGCGCCTTCGAGATCGCGGTCGAGACCAACGGCACGATCCCGCTGCCGGCCGATCTCGACTGGGTCTGCGTCAGCCCGAAGGCGGGGAACGAACTGGCGGTCACATCGGGTGACGAATTGAAGATCGTCGTGCCGCAAGCCGGGCTCGACCCGCTCGCGTTTGCCGAGCTCGCCTTCCGCCGCTTCTCGGTGCAGCCGATGGACGGGCCGGAGCGGGCGCGCAATACCGAATTCGCAATTCGGTTCTGCCTGGAGCACCCCAAATGGCAGCTGAGCCTGCAGACCCATAAGGTGACGGGGATCCGCTAACGGCCCCCTCTACTCGTTTTCCCGCGCAAGCGGGAACCCAGGGGCGAGCGACGGAGCGGTCGCTCTGGGCCCCGCTTCCGCGGGGGTGACGAAAATGGTTACTCCGGCCAGCGTCGGTGCAGCCAGAACCATTGCTCGGGCAGGTCGCGAATCCAGGTTTCGAGTGTCTGGTTGACCGCCGTCATCAACGCCAGAACGTCGGCATCGCGGTTGCCGCTGTTGGGCAGCGCCAGCTTCGGGTAGACGGTGAGCCGGAAATGCGCGCCCGCGGTGCGCTCGATCCGCACCGGCAGCACGTCGCAATCGTAGTGCAGCGCGAACAGCGCCAGCGCCGGCGCGGTCATCGCGTCGCGGCCGAAGAACGGCACGGCGATACCGTCATTCATCTTCTGGTCGACGAGCAGGCTGAGATGCCCGCCGCGCCTGAGCGCCGCGACCGCGCGTCGCGACGCGACCGCGCCTTTTGGGATCAGTTCGCCCTGGTCGCCGCGCAAGCGTCCCACCAGGCGATCGACCAGTGGGTTGTTGGCGGCGCGGTAGATCTGGGCGATATCGAGCCCGTATTGCCCGCCGGCCAGCGCGGCGATCTCCCAATTCGCCAGGTGGCCGGAAAACAGGATGACCCGGCGGCCGGCGGCGAGCGCGCGGTCGAGGTGTTCGAGCCCCCGTGTCTCGACGCGGCCGTCGCCGGCGAACACCTTGATCTTGCGCAGATGTGGGTATTCGGCCGCGACCCGGCCGAGATTGCCCCACATGCCGCGGATGATCGCTTCGGTCTCGGCCGCGCCGAGCTCGGGCAAGGCGCGCCGCAGATTGAGCCGCGCCCGCTTGGTCAGGCCGAGGCGCGGGCCGATCGCGCGCGCCAGCGCGCCGCCGAGCGCTGACGCCCGGTCGAGCGGCAGCAGGCCGAACCCGCCGAACAGCAGCGTGGCGAGCCAGGCCTCGATGCGGTAGCTCCAGCCGACCGGCGCCGCTCGCGGGTCAGCCGCCATCGGCGTTGCAGGCGCGCAGGACCGGCGCGAGCAGCGACAGCACGGCCGGCTGGTCGCGCCACCGGATTTCGACGGGGAGAACGTCGATCCGGATGCGAAAATCATCGGGCAGGCGCATGAGATCCTTGGCCGTCGTGACCAGCTGTGCGTTCTCCCGCTCGGCCAGCTTGCGCAAGGCAGCGATCTCGCCGGGACGGAATGGGTGGTGATCCGGGAACGGGCGCTCGGCCACCACATTGGCGCCGAGCCGGCGCAGCGTCGCAAAAAATTTTTCGGGTCGGCCGATGCCGGCGAAGGCGACGACGCGGGCGCCGGCATAAGGCTTGGCGCGGAGCGGTGTGAGCGCCGCGCGCACGATCGGCCGGCCGTAGCCCGCGAGACCTTGCGGTACGGCGTCGCCGTCGATCAGGACGACGGCGTCGGCGCGGGCGAGCCCGGCATCGATTCGCTCGCGCAGGGGGCCGGCCGGAAGCAGTCGGCCGTTGCCGAAGCCGTAGGTGGCGTCGACGACGAGCAGCGACAGATCCTTGGCGATGGACGGGTTCTGAAACCCGTCGTCGAGCAGGATCAGCGCCGCGCCTGCTTCCACCGCCGCGCGCGCCCCGGCCGCGCGGTCGCGCGCGACCCAGGTCGGCGCGCCCGCCGCCGCCAGAAGCGCCTCGTCACCGACGGCCAAGGCATCGTGGCTCGCCGGGTCGACCCGCACCGGCCCGGCCAGCCGCCCGCCATAGCCGCGCATCACGACATGCGGAAAAATGCCGAGTTGGCGCAACAATTCGGCAAGCGCCAGCACTACCGGCGTCTTGCCGGCGCCGCCGACGACGAGATTGCCGACGCAGACGACCGGCACCGGCGCGCGGTACGGGTGGGCGAGGGCGCGGCGCATCCGCCCGGCGGCGTCGATCGCCGCGCCGACCGGCGCCAGCAATCCGGAAACCAAGCCAGGCGGTTCGCCCCAGAAATCAGGAATCCGCATCGATCGTTGCGCGCGGCGCCACCGGATCGAGCCACGGCTGGAGCCGCTCCATGACCGCGTCGAGCGTGCCGAGCCCGGCGGCGGCGATCCGCGCGGCGCAACCAGCCCGTTCCGCGCGCAGCATGGGGTCGCCGAGCAGGCGCGCGACCGCGGCGGCGAGGGCGTTTTCATCCCCGACGGTTTCGGCCGCCCCGGCCGCGGTCAGCGCCTCGGCCATCGCCGCGCAATTGGCGGTATGGGGCCCGAGCAGCACCGCGCAATCGAGCCGCGCCGCCTCGAACGGGTTGTGCCCGCCCCTATCGACCAGCGAGCCGCCGATAAACGCGATGCCGGCGAGACTGTAGAACATGCCGAGCTCGCCGAATGTGTCGGCGAGATAGAGGTCGACATCGCCGGTTACCTTCTCGTCCCGCGAGCGGCGCGCGACCCGCAAGCCGCCCGCCCGCGCCATCGCCGCGATGCCGTCGCCGCGCACCGGGTGACGCGGCGCGATGATCGTCAGCAGCCCCGGATGAGAAGCGGCGAGGCGGCGATGCACCGCAGCGGCGATCTCGTCCTCGCCGGGGTGGGTGCTGGCGGCGAGCCACAGCGGCCGATCGCCGATCTGGCGCGCCAGGGCGGCCACCGCGCCCGCGTCCGCGGGCAGCCGCTTCGCGGCCGATTTGAGATCGCCGACGCTCGCCACCCTGGCGGCGCCCAATTCGCGGAACCGCGCGCTCTGCACATTGTCCTGCGCCAGGCACAGCGAGAACGCCCCAAGCACCGGGCGCGCGAGGCCGGGCCAGGCGCGCCAGCGGGCATGCGAGCGTGCCGACAGCCGGGCGTTGAGCAGCAGCATCGGGATGTTCCTGCGGCGCGTCATCAGCACTAGGTTCGGCCACAGCTCAGATTCGATCCACACCGCTAAATTGGGGCGCCAATGGTCGAGAAACCGCGCGACCGCCTGTGGCAGATCGGCCGGGACGAACTGGTGGCGGGCACCGCGCGGCAGCCGCGACTCGAGTAGGCGCGCGGCGGTGACCGTGCCGGTCGTGATCAGGATTTCGAGGCCGGGGCGTTCTTCGAGGATGCGCTCGATCAGCGCTAGCGCGGAGGTCGCTTCGCCGATGCTGGCCGCGTGCACCCAGATCAACGGCTTGTCGGGACGCTTGCCGCCGGGAACGCCGAGCCGCTCGGTAAAGCGTTGGCTGTCTTCCTTGCCGCGCCGCCGGCGCGATCGGAGGTAGATCACGACAAACGGGGACGCCGCGGCGGTCAGGCCGCGATACAGCGCGGGAAGGATCACTGACCCTCCCCGCCGGCCAATTCCGCTGTCCGCTCGATCGCCCCGGCAGGCTTGCGAACCTCTGAAGGAGCGGGGCCATGCCCGACCCGGCTTTCGGCGGAAGCGAGCATGTCGAGCATGTACCGCTCGACGACAAGCCGGGCGCGCTCGATGCCGGCTTCGTCGAGGTCGTGCTCGATCTCGATCGGCTCGCCCCACAGGAAGACGCCGCGCCCGAAGGGCAGCGCCAGGTGCATGCGGTCCCAGGTGCGCAAGATGCGCCGCCGGCTGGTCGCGAACACGATCGGTATGATCGGCACCCTGGCCAGGCGCGCAACGTTGACGATGCCGGCGCTGGCGACCATTGCCGGGCCGGCCGGCCCGTCCGGGGTGACGGCGACGCAATCGCCGGCGGCGAGCAGCTTGACCAGCGCGCGCAGCGCGGCGCTGCCGCCGTGCCGCGTCGAGCCCGCCACCGACTGCACCCCGAAATAGGCGATCGCGTCGGCGATGATGCGGCCGTCGCGATGCGCCGAGATCAGGATGTGCATCGGCGCCATACGCCGCCAGGCCATCGGGATCATCAGCATCCGGCCGTGCCAGAACGCGCCGACGAAGGGGCGCCCCGCCTCACACATCCCGCGCGCGTGCTCGGCGCCTTCCTCCGTCCACCGGTTGGTCGCATAGACGAAGCGGATATAAAGCTGGATCGCGTAGCACAGCGCATGGTGCAGCCGCTCGCTGCGCGCGATCCGCCGTCCCCAGCGGCGCAGCATCGTCATCCGCCGCGCGCCTCAACCGCGATCAACGCCGTGTCGTCGGCCGGAGCGAATTGCGTCTCGTAGAGACGGGCATAAAGCCCGCCATGCGCCAACAGCTGGGCGTGCTTGCCGCTCTCGACGATACGCCCGCGATCCATCACACAAATCAAATCGGCGCTGGTGATTGTCGACAGGCGATGGGCGATGACGAGGGTCGTCCGCCCGCGCATCAACCGCCGCAGCGCGGCCTGCACTTGGCGCTCGCTTTCGTTGTCGAGCGCCGAGGTCGCCTCGTCGAGCAGCAGGATCGGCGCATCCTTCAGCATCGCCCGCGCGATCGCCAGACGCTGGCGCTGGCCGCCCGACAGCCGGACGCCGTACTCGCCGACCAACGTGTCGTACCCCTCCGGCAGCTCGGCGATGAACCAGTCGGCGCCGGCCGCCGCCGCGGCATCCTCGATCTCGGCGGCGCTGGCGCTCAGCCGGCCATAGGCGATGTTGGCGCGCACCGTGTCGTCGAAGAGGCTCGCTTCCTGCGCGACCAGCGCCAGCGCCGCGCGCAGCGACGACAGGGTCACGGACCGGATGTCCTGCCCGTCGATCGCGATGCTGCCGGCGCTGATGTCGTAGAAGCGCGGGATCAGGTTGAGCACGGTCGATTTGCCGGCGCCCGACGGACCGACCAGCGCCACCGTGCTGCCGGCCGGCACGGTCAGCGAGATGCCGTCGAGCGCGACGGCGTGCGGCTGATAGCCGAACCGCACGTCGTCGAAGCGGATCTCGCCGCCGGCGACGCGCAACGGCCGCGCGTCGGGGAGGTCGCGGATGTCGGGCTCGATGTCGAGCACCTCGAACAGGCGCTGCGCCGCGGCGAGCCCTTCCTGCAGCGACGCGTTGAGATTGGCGAGGCTCTTCAGCGGCTGGTAGGCGAGCAGCAGCGCGGTGATGAACGAAAAGAACGCGCCCGGGGTGCGCGCGTTCTCGATCACCTGATAGCCGCCGTAAAGGATCACCACGGAGACCGCGGCGCCGCCCAGCGTCTCCATCAGCGGCGAGGCGCGCGAGCGCGTGCGATTGGCCCGGTCGATGAGGCGAAAGATCCGCTCGAACAGCGCATTGGCCCGGCCCGCCTCGTAGGCTTCCATGCCGTAGGCCTTGACGTGGCGCGCGCCTTGGAAGGTCTGGCTCAAAAGCGTCGTCAGCTGGCCGATCTCGATCTGGGTATTGGCTGAAACCCGGCGCATGCGCCGCCCGATCTTGACGATCGGCCGGATCGCCAACGGAAATGCAAAGCACGAGGCGAGCGCCAGCACCCAGTCCTGGTAGAACATCAACGCCAGCAGGAACACGACGGTGATCGCGTCCTTGCCGATCGCCGCCAGTACATTGGCGGCGGCATTTCGCAACAGCGCGACGTCGTTGGTGAAGCGCGAGATCAGCGTGCCGCTGGCATTGGCGTTGAAATAGGCGAGGTCGGCGCGGATCAGCCGGGCGTAGAGCGCGTTCTGCACGTCGGTGATCACGCGCTGGCCGATGCGGCTCATCAGCACGGCTTCGCCGTAATCGGCGAGGCCCTTCGCGACCGCCAGAAACAGCGCCGCGCCGGCGATCACCAGCAGCAGCGATGCCTCGCGACCGACAAAGATGCGGTCGAGCATCGGCTGCGTTAGCCAGGCGCGCAGCGCGGTGCTGCCGGCGCCGACCCCCATGCAGACAAAGGACAGCACGATCTTGCCGGTGTGATGGCGGACGAAGTCGCGCACCAGCCGGCGCACCAGCGCAGCCGTCGACATCTCGCCGTCAACCGTGCCCGATTTGCCCCGCATAAACCCCCGGCAGCCCTTGTTTGCGCGCGACGTTCCGCCGACCCGGCGGGAACCTCGCTGGCGCCGTCGCCCCGCAGTTTATTCGATATCGCCGTATTGTGGCATCCCCGGCGGGCAGTGCCCTCTCACCGCGACCCGTCAGGCCCCCGCCACCGTCAGGTCGTCGATGCGCAGGGTCGGCGCGTCGGCGCCGGTTTTGAATTCGAGGTCGTTGGCTGCCACCATGCGCAGGAACATGTCCTTGAGGTTACCGGCGACGGTCATCTCGCTGACCGGGAAGGCGAGCGCCCCGTTCTCGATCCAGAAACCGGCGGCGCCGCGGCTATAATCGCCGGTTACGCCATTGACCCCCATGCCCATCAGCTCGGTGACGTAAAACCCGCTCTTGATATCGGCGTAGAGTTCCTCCGGGGTTTGCGTCCCTGGCTCGATCCAGACATTGGTCGCGGCGGGCGAGGGCGGCGACGCCGTGCCGCGCGCCGCGTGCCCCGTCGTCGCCATCTTGAGCTGGCGGGCGGAGCGCAGGTCCAGGAGCCAGGTCGTCAACACACCCTTGTCGACCAGCGCGCGGCGCCGGTTGGCGATGCCCTCGCCATCGAACGGTCGCGAGCGCAGGCCGCGCTGGCGGTGGGGATCCTCGGTGATCGTGATCCCCGCCGGGAAAATCTGCTGGCCGAGCTTGTCTTTCAGAAAGCTGGTGCCGCGGGCGATCGACGGGCCGGAGATCGGGCCCAAGAGGTGCGAGAGGAAGCTGCGCGCGACGCGTGGGTCGAAGACCACCGTCACCTTGCCGGTCGGCATCTTGCGCGCGCCCAGCCGCTTGACCGCGCGCTCGCCGGCCGAGCGGCCGATTTCCTCGGCGCTGCGCAGGTCTTTCCCATAAACCGCGCTGCCGAAGTCGTAGTCAGTCTCCATCCCGGTGCCGGTGCCGGCGATCATCGAGGCGCTGACCCCGTGGTTCGACCCGGCATAGGTGCCGGCGAACCCGTTTGAGCTGGCAAGCGCGGCGCGCGAACGGCCCCAACCGGCATTGGCGCCGTCCGAATTGGTGACACCCTCGACCGCGAGCGCCGCTTCCTCGGCGGCGCGGGCGCGCTCAATCAGGGCCTCGGCGCTCGGCTCGTCGGGGTCGAAGATATCGAGCGCCGGCCAGTCACGGGTGATTTGGTCGGGATCGGCGAGGCCGCAAAACGGGTCCTCGGGGATCGCCCGAGCCATCGCCACGGCGCGCTCGACCAGCTCGCCGAGCGCCGCGGGCGCGCGGTCACTCGACGACACCATCGCCTGCTGCTTGCCGATCAGCACCCTGAGGCCGAGATCCTGGGTCTCCGAGCGCTCAAGCTTTTCGGTCTTGCCGAGCCGCCGGGTATGCGACAGCGAGGCGCCGGCGATCGCCACCGCGTCCGCCGCATCGGCGCCGGCCTTCTTCGCCGTGGCGATCAGGTCTTGCAGCAGGTTGAGGATTTCTTGTCCGTCATTATCGGTCATCAGGTCTCCAAACTCATTTCCAGATCGGCTTGCCGCTGCCCGGCAGGCCGTAGCTCGGCCATTTCCGGGTCACTTCCTCGATCACCGCGTCGGCCATGCGGATCGGCGTGCCCCAAATCCGCTTGGTCTCGGGCGGCATTTTGGTCGTCGCGTCGAGGCCGATCTTGCCTCCTAGCCCCGATTCGGGCGAGGCAAAATCGAGATAATCGATCGGCGTGTTCTCCACCAGGGTCACGTCGCGCACCGGGTCCATGCGGGTCGAGATCGCCCACATCACATCCTTCCAGTCGCGAACGGCGATGTCGTCATCCACGACGATGACGAACTTCGTGTACATGAACTGCCGCAGGAACGACCAAATTCCCATCATCACGCGCTTGGCCTGGCCGGGGTAGGTCTTGCGGATCGACACCACCGCGATGCGGTAGGAGCAGCCTTCGGGCGGCAGCCAGAAATCGACGATGTCGGGGAATTGCTGCTGGAGCAGCGGCACAAACACTTCGTTGAGCGCCTCGCCGAGGATCGACGGCTCGTCGGGCGGGCGCCCGGTGAAGGTCGACAGGTAGATCGGATCGCGTCGCATGGTGATTGCGCTGAGGCGGAACACCGGGAATTGCTCGACGGCGTTGTAATAGCCGGTGTGGTCGCCGTAAGGGCCTTCGTCGCCGTATTCGTCGAGCGAGACATGACCTTCGAGCACGATCTCGGCCTCGGCCGGGACCTTGAGCGGCACGGTTTTGCAATCGACCAGATCGACCCGCTTGCCGCGCAGGAGGCCGGCGAACTGGTATTCCGACAAGGTATCGGGCACCGGCGTTACCGCGGCGAGGATCGTGCCCGGGTCGGCGCCGATCACCGCCGCCGCCGGCAGCGGCTCGGTCTTTTCCTTGGCCCAGCGCTGGTGGTGTTGCGCGCCACCGCGATGCCGCAGCCAGCGCATCAGCGTGCGGTCGCGGCCGGTCACCTGCAGCCGGTAGATGCCGAGGTTGAAGCTGTCCTCGCGCCGCTTGCCCGGCCCCTTGGTGACGATCAGCGGCCAGGTGACCAGCGGCGCCGGCTCACCGGGCCAGCAGGTCTGGATCGGCAACGTCGACAGATCGATGTCGCCGCCGGTCAGCACTATTTCCTGGCATGGCGCACCACCCACGGTGCGCGGGCGCATCGCCATCGCGGTTTTCAACAGCGGCAACATCTCCCAGGCCTCGCGCCAGCCGCCCGGCGGCTCGGGCTGCTTCAGGAAGGCGAGCGTCTCGCCTACCTCGCGCAGCTGATGCGGCTCGCGGTCCATCCCCCAGGCGACCCGCTCGACGGTGCCGAACAGATTGACCAGCACCGGCATCGAGTATTTTCCATTCGGCCCGACGACATTCTCGAACAGCACCGCCGGCCCGCCTTCGGCGAGGAGCCGCGTCTGGATCTCGGTCATCTCAAGCACCGGCGACACCGGTTCGCTCACCCGGACGAGCCGCCGGCTCGCCTCGAGCCGGGCGATGAAGTCGCGCAGGCTGGCGTAAGGCATGCGCCTATATAGGCGCGGCCGCTGCGGTGCGCGAGCGTAGCGCGAACAGCGAGGCGAACGCCGCGATCATCAATCCGGCCGACAGCGCCACCGCGCCGAGCCCGACATCGTCGAGCAGCAGGCCGAAGAGGAACGGCGCCGCCGACTGGGTGATCCGCGCCGGCGCCGACAAGACGCCGCTGCGCAGTCCGAAGCCGTGCGGGCCGAAGATCGCCAGCGGCAGGGTGCCCTTGGCGATCGTGATCATGCCGTTGCCGGCGCCGTGCAACAGCGCGAAGGCGACAACCCCAAACGGGCCCAGCGCCCCGAGAAACACCGCGCCGAGCGGGTGCATCACCGCGGCGATCCGCGCCGAGATCAGCGGATGCAGCCGGCGCATCAGCCCGAACTCGACGAGTCGCGCCGCGACCTGCGCCGGACCGACCAGCGCCGCGGCGGCGACCGCCGCGGTCGACGAGGCGCCGGCGGCTTCCAGGAGCCGCGGCAGATGCGCCGCCATCGCCCCGGTGACGAACCACGCGGCCGAGAAGAAGAACGCCAGCACCAGCATCGCGCCGCGCGGCGGCTCGGCGGAAATGTCGCCGCCGTCCTCGGCGCGCGGCAGCGGTGGCGCGGGCGGCGCTTTGGGGATCAGCAGCCAATTGACCGGCAGGCAGACGAACAGGTTGAGCGCCGCCCAGACCAGGCAGGCCTCACGCCAGCCGTAATGCTGCAGCATGAACGCGCTGACCGGCCAGCCGATCGTGCTGGCGAACCCGGCGATCAGCGTGATGCCGGTGATCGAGCTGCGCGCATCGTGACCGTAAAGGCGGGTCAAGGTCGCGAAGGCCGGGTCGTACAGCCCCATCGTGATCCCGGCGCCGAGCGGGATCCACGCAATGACAAGCCCGGCGATCCCATCGGCTCGCGCCAGCAGCGCCAGACCGGCCGCCAGCACCAAATTCGACGCGACCAGCATGCCGCTCCCGCCATGCCGGTCGATGATTCTGCCCACCGCCGGCCCCATCGCCGCCGACAGCAGCAGTGCGATCGAGAAGATGCCGAAGAAGATGCTCGGCGCGAGGCCGAGCGACCGCGCGATCGGCGCGCCGAGGATCGCCGGCAGGTAATAGCTCGACGCCCAGGCGAGGGTCTGGGTCGAGCCCAGCGCGGCGACGACGACGGTCTTGCTGTCCCTCATTCCGGCAACACTTCCCACACCACGCCCTCGCGCGCCTCGCGGTCTTCGAGTTCGCGGCTCACCGGCACCACGTAGCGCGCGCGTTCGATCAACCCTTCTCGCGGCAGATAGGCCCGGCCGGGGTCGCCGAGCAGGGCCAGCCTGCCGCGCGCCGCGATGCGGCGCAGCAGCGCGATCATCCGCGACGCCATCGGTTCTTCGTAGCAGACATCGCCCGCCGTCACGACACCCCAGCCGGCCGGTCCGCGGTCGAGCAGGTCGCGCGGCTCGACGCTGACCGAAACGCCGTTCAGCGCTGCGTTGAGGGCGATCGCCGCGGTGGCGAAAGGATCGATATCGGAGGCGGTGACGCGGTTTGCGCCGGCCATCGCGGCGGCGATCGCGACCATGCCCGAGCCGGACGCGACGTCGAGCACGTCTCTTCCGGCGACAGTCTCGGGAGAGTCGAGGAGGTAGCGGGCCAGCGCCTGACCGCCCGCCCAGGCGAAGGCCCAGAACGGCGGCGGCGTTCCGAACCGCGCGAGGCTTTCCTCGGTCGCCTGCCAGATCGGGGTGATCTCGGTTGCGAGATGCAAGCGGATTTCCGGAACCAACGGCGGCGCGGCTATCGCCGTGTTGTTCCGGACGAAGGTTGCGGGGTCCACCGGCCTAGACGAGATGGCCGGCGATGATGCCGGCGAGGACGAGCCAGCCGATCAGCCGGTTCGAGCGGAATTTCGTCAGGCAGTCGATCGGGTCGCCGATATCGACGCGTGCCACCTGCCAGGCGAGTTGAGCGGCGGCCAGCGCGAAGCCGATGAGGAACACGGCGTTAAGCCCGGCGGTGATGCCGGAAGCCGTCCACAACGCCATCGCGGCGCCATAGAAGAGGAAGAGGAACGGCCGCGTCCGCTTACCCAGGGCCAGGGCCAAGGATTTGACGCCGATCCGCGCGTCGTCCTCCTTGTCCTGGTGCGCGTAGATCGTGTCGTAACCGAGTGTCCAGCAAATGCCGCCGAGATAGAGCAGCACCGGCGGCCGCGCGAGGCTGCCGGTCACCGCGGTCCAGCCGATCAGCGCACCCCAGTTGAAGTTGAGGCCGAGAAACAGCTGCGGCCAATAGGTGATCCGCTTCATGTACGGATAGGTGCCGATCAGCGCCAGCACCGCGACGCCGAGCAGAATGCTCGCCCGGTTGAGGCTGACGAGGATCGCCGCGCCGATCGCGAGCTGCAAAATCATGAAGATCGCGGCCTGTCGCAGACTCACGCGGCCGCTGGGGATCGGCCTGAGCCGAGTGCGCGCGACCTGCCCGTCGTAGTCGCGGTCGGCGATGTCGTTGAGCGTGCAGCCGGCGCCGCGCATCACGATGGCGCCCAGCGCGAACAGCGCCAGCAGCACCGGGTCGGGCCAGCCCGGGGAGGCGAGCGCGATCCCCCACCAGCCGGGAAACAGCAGCAACCAGGTGCCGATCGGCCGATCGAGCCGGGCGAGCCGCGCATAAGGCTCGGCCCAGCGCGGCAGCCATCGGTCGACCCAATCGCCGGCATGGATGTCGGTGGGGTCTGCTTTATCTCCCTCTCCGCCCCCGGGGGCGGAGAGGGCCGGGGTGAGGTGGGGGATTCCAGAGCGGCCGCCGACACCCACCTCACCCTCCCGCCGCTTCGCGTCGGGCCCCTCCCTCTCCCCCCTGAAGGGCGGAGAGGGGATTTAAGGCGGTTCGTCTGTCCATCGGCTAATCTTGGGCCTGGGCCAACGACTTCTCAAGCGGGCGGCGCGATTGGCGGAAAAAGTCTCAACACGACTCCATATTCCGGCTGCGCTCGCCGAGGGCGCGGCCGTCGAGCTCGACGCGGGCCAAAGCAGCCGCCTGCGCCACGTGCTGCGGCTCGGGCCGGGCGCGGCGGTCGCCGCATTCAATGCGCGCGACGGCGAGTTTCTGTGTCGGATCGCCGAACTCGGCCGCAATCGCGGCTCGCTCGCGGTCGAAGCACTGTTGCGGGTGCCGGTGCCGGAGCCCGATCTGTGGCTGCTGTTCGCGCCGGTCAAGCGGCTGCGCCTCGACTGGCTGATCGAGAAGGGAACCGAGCTCGGGGTCGGCGCCTTTGTTCCGGTGATGACCCAGCGCACCCAGCCCGAGCGGCTCAACCGCGAGCGGCTCGCCGCCCACGCGATCGCCGCGGCGGAGCAGACCGAGCGCTTGTCGGTGCCCAAGATTCGCGCGCCCGAGCCCCTGGCCGCGCTGCTCGCGTCCTGGCCCGCCGACCGGCGGCTGATCGTCTGCGACGAGACCGGCGGCGGCGCGCCGATCACCGAGGCGTTCTGCGCGCTCAAGCCCGGCGCGCCGGCCGCGCTCCTCGTCGGGCCGGAGGGCGGCTTCGCCGAAACGGAGCTTGACGCTTTGGCCAATCTCCCTTTTGTTACCCGCGCCGGGCTCGGTCCTCGCGTGCTGCGCGCCGAGACCGCCGCGCTCGCCGCCCTGGCGGTGTTTCAGGCAATAGCCGGCGACTGGCGCCACGCCCGCCACCGCTGACCGTACTGCGGGGGTTGCCGCCAAGGGGGTTGATAGGCGCCGCGTTCGGCCGATCTATTGTCATGCACCTTGGAGTATCGTTGCTCGATGTCCGCGCCGCCGAAATCGCCGGGAGTCCCGATCGCCGACAAACGGCAGCTCGTCGAGTACCACGCCTCGGGCAACAAGCCGCCCTCCGCCTGGCGGGTCGGCACCGAGCACGAGAAGTTCGTGTTCCGCCACAGCGATCTCAAGCGCGTGCCCTATGAGGGGCCAGACGGTATCGGCGCGCTCTTGCAAGGCCTGCTGCGCTTCGGCTGGGACCCGGTCAAGGAGGGCAACAACATCATCGCGCTTGAAAACGACGCGCGATGTTCGATTACCTTGGAGCCGGGCGGGCAGTTCGAGCTGTCGGGCGCGCCGCTCGAAACCATCCACCAGACCTGCGACGAGGTGCACGAGCATCTGCGCCAGGTGAAGGAAGTCTGCGACGAGCTCGGCCTCGGCATGATCGGGCTCGGCTTCGACCCAAAGTCGCGGCGCGAGGACGTCAGCTGGATGCCCAAAGGCCGTTATCGGATCATGCGCGACTACATGCCGAAAAAGGGCGGGCACGGGCTCGACATGATGCTGCGCACCTGCACGGTGCAGGCGAACCTCGATTACCAGTCCGAAGCCGACATGGTGAAGAAGTTCCGTGTCTCCCTGGCTTTGCAGCCGGTGGCGGCGGCGCTGTTCGCCAATTCGCCGTTCACCGAAGGCAAGCCCAACGGGTTTCAGAGCTACCGCAGTTTTGTCTGGACCGACCTCGATCCCGACCGCAGCGGCATGCTGCCGTTCGTGTTTGAGAATGGGTTCGGGTTCGAGCGCTATGTCGATTACCTGCTCGATGTGCCGATGTATTTCGTCTACCGCGACGGTGACTACATCGACGCGGCCGGCCAGTCGTTCCGCGATTTCATCGCCGGCAAGCTGCCGGCGCTACCGGGCGAAGTGCCGACGATGACCGACTGGGTCGATCATTCGACGACGGCGTTTCCCGAGGTGCGGCTCAAGACCTATCTCGAGATGCGTGCCGCCGATGGCGGGCCGTGGCGACGGCTCTGCGCGCTGCCGGCCTTATGGACCGGGCTGCTCTACGACAGCGCGGCGCTCGACGCCGCCTACGACCTCATCGCCGACTGGACCGAGGCCGAGCGCCAGGCGATGCGCGCCGAAGTGCCCCGCCTGGGGCTCGACGCGCGCATCCGCAGCCGCACCCTGCGCGAAGTTGCCCTGGAAGTCCTCGACATCGCGCGCGAGGGACTGCACCGCCGCGCCCGGCGCGATCGCGCCGGCGAGGACGAGACGCACTTCCTCGACACGCTGTTCTCGATCGCCGGCTCGGGCCGCACCCCGGCCGCCGAACTGCTCGAAGATTACAACACGCGCTGGGGCGGCAACCTCGACCGGATCTACGACGAATACGCGTACTGAGACCCGACCCCTTTTTCCAATCCGCGGCCATTGTCGCGTCGCAGCGCAGAGCCGAGGCGCTCAACGTCCTGCAAGGAAGATCGCCGCGATGGCGGCTCGCGAGCGGTGCCTAAATCTTTGTGGCGACTGTATTGAAGGTGGTCGACAGATTGTGCCCCACGCTAGTAATGGCGAGGATCGTCACAACGGCGATCAACGCGGCGATCAAGCCATATTCGACCGCGGTAACCCCACGAGTGTCTTTGCTCAATCTAGCAATAAGCGCGAACATCCTCCTGGGCCTCGCCGGCATTTCCATTCGGTAACTTAGGCCCAAAATCGCTGTCATGCTTTGATCCAGGTCAATAGTTGCCGGAGCACATAGGCTGGCGTGGCGACGATGAGGGATTACCCCGGTGAGCGTCCGCCGGAGGGTGCGCCGGTGCTGATGCCATCGCCCAGCTTGAAGATGCGCCACCCCGACGGGTCGGCGAGGTCTTGGTCGGGCGGGCGGCCCGAAAGCGACATCCAGCGCTCGCGATGCCAGCTCGTCATCGCCACTTCGGCTCGCACCGTCGCGCCGGGGGCGGGCGGGGCGATGCCGAGCAGCGACCAGGAGATGGTCAGCTCGGCGGTCACGCGCGGCTGGTCGGCGCCGAAATAGACCGCCTCGGCGCCTTGCGGCGTGGTGCAGCCGTCGCTGATCGCCTGCTGTGCGGCGCCGATGCAGAGCTCCGCCTCCATGTGCTGGTAATCGCGGTGCATCGGATCGCGGGCGCGCGGCGGGATGAGGAGCAGCGTGTAGCGGCGCGGTCCCGCGCCGGCATCGACGCCGATCTCGAGCCGATAAGAGTCGCCCAGCGGGAACGGGCCGTCATAGGCGAACAGGTCGATGTCGTAATAATCCTGGCCGATCGTCGCCAGGTTGAGGCCCTTTTCGCTCCACGACGCATAGACCTCGCCGAAATCGACCGTGCCGGGCGACGGAACGAGCGGCGGCAACAGGCTGGCCGGCTTCGGCCAGTCGGCGAGCGAATGTTCGGCGAGGGAGATCGCCGCGTGCGGCAAGTCGATACCGTCGCCGGAAACCGGCTCGGCCGTCGCCGCTTCGTGGATATGCGGCGCGCGGCGGTTGACTTCGGTCAACGCCGCGGTCAGCCGCTCGTAGGGCCGGTCGTTGACGTCGACGAGGCCGAAATCATAGTCCTCGCCGTCGGGACGGCCGCCTTTCGGGTGGTCGTAATACTGGAACCAATGGGTGCCGATGATCTCGGGGAGGGCGGCGAAATTCTCGGCCGCCGCCGCTGCGCCGCGAGCTCGCTCGGCCTGGGTCTCGACCGTCATCAGATGACCGTTATTGCGGTTGCCGGTGCGGTTCTGGTTGGCGGCGAAGAACCATTCGGTGACCAGCACCGGCTTGCCGCCCGACAGAGTTTCGAGCCCGTCGAAGAAGTAAGGCGCGATCCAACCGTCGCCCGCATCGGGGTTGTAGTTGGTGGCGATCGCGTCGACATGGCGCGCCATCGCCTTGACCGCGGCCGGGTCATAGTAGATCGGCAGCCGGTCGCCGAAATAAAGCGCGTCGGGGTCGGCGGCGCGGATCGCCCTCTCTGCTAGCGCGTAGTAGTGCTCGGCGACGATGCCGGTCCATTCGCGCACCGCCGCGATGCCGTGCCCGCCGGGCCGCATATGGGTCGGCGCGGTGCTGGCGAGCAGCGCCGGCCACGAACCGACCCCCTCAGGCCGGAGGAAATCGCCGGTGAAGCGGCGCCAATCGTCGCCGTAATCCTGGCGGAGCATCGCCACCCAGCGCTGCTTGGTAAAATTGTCGGCGGGTTTCGCCGAATAGAAGACGAACAGCGCGCCGGCCCACCAGCCGACCTCGTTGTCCGAGAAATAGCCGATGCGGAAGGGCGAATCACGGTACGGCGCGACGAACTCCTTCGCCAGCGCGGTCATCCGCTCCTCGGTCGCCGGGTCGAACGGGTCGAACCAATGGAATTTGGCGCGCCGCCCGAGTTCGAGGTTGACGATCACCGGCATCGCTAAGGTCTGCGGCGGCAGCGACCAGCCGCCGGCGGTGTTGAAGCCCCAGCTTGACAAGCGGCGTTTGGTCGCCGCTACCCAATCGGCGAGCGAGGGCGCGAACGCGCTCCAGCTGTACCAGATTTTGCCGTCGTGATCGCGCCACGGATAGCCGCCGTCGAGCGCATTGACCCCGAGGCTGTAAAAGCGCTCGCCGCACGGGGTTTTGAGCCAATCGACGCCGCCATGGGAGCCGGGTTCGCTGATGATCGACCAGCGCGTCGTCGGCGCGGAGGCGAGCTCGCAGGCGGAGGCGGAGAAGAACGGAAGCGCGGCGATAGTGGCAATAATCGCGGCCGGGACCAGCCTCATTTCTCGCGCATCGAGACTTCGTCCCACAGGCGGATGAGGTAGCCGTCCGGGTCGGCGAGCTCGACGCCGTAGCCCCAATAGGATTTGCGCGGCGCATGGGCGAAGTGGACGCCGCGCCCCGACCACTCGGCGAAAATCGCGTCGACATCGGCGACCTGGAACCACAGTGCGCAGCCGTTGGGCACGATCGGCGGCGGCATTTCTTGCAGGAAGATCGCGAAGCCTTCGCTGTCGTTGAGCGCAACCGAGTGCTGGTCGGGGACCTCGAATTCGACCGTGAGACCCAAGGTCACGACGTACCACTCGCGCGACCGCAAGAGGTCGCTGACCGGGATGCGCAGATGATCGAATTTCATCATCTCCCGCCTCCGCTGAGGCGCCGGGCTCAGGCCGCGGTGCCGCCGACGGTGATGCCGTCCATCCGCACGGTCGGCTGCCCGACGCCGACCGGCACGCCTTGCCCGTCCTTGCCGCAGGTGCCGACCCCGTCGTCGAGCCGCAGATCGTTGCCGATCATCGTGATCTTGGTCATCGCATCGGGGCCGTTGCCGATCAAGGTCGCGCCCTTGACCGCCGGGCCGACCTTGCCGTCCTCGATCAGATAGGCTTCGGAAGCCGAGAACACGAACTTGCCCGAGGTGATGTCGACGCTGCCGCCGCCGAAATTGACCGCATAGAGCCCCTTCTTGACCGAGCCGATGATCTCCTGCGGGTCGTGGCCGCCGGCCAGCATGTAGGTGTTGGTCATGCGCGGGATCGGCGCGTAGCCAAAGCTTTCGCGGCGGCCGTTGCCGGTTGGCCGGACGCCCATCAGCCGGGCGTTCATGCGGTCCTGCATGTAGCCTTTGAGGATGCCATCCTCGATCAGCATGTTGTAGCCGGAGGGGGTGCCCTCGTCATCGACCGTCAGCGAGCCGCGCCGGTCGGGGATGGTGCCGTCATCGACGACGGTGACCCCTTTCGAGGCGACCTGCTGGCCCATCATCCCGGAGAAAGCCGAGGTTTTCTTGCGGTTGAAATCGCCTTCGAGCCCGTGCCCGACGGCCTCGTGCAGCATCACCCCGGGCCAGCCCGAACCGAGCACGACGACCATCTCGCCGGCCGGCGCCGGCACCGAGTCGAGATTGACCAGCGCCTGGCGCAGCGCCTCGTCGACATGGCGCTTCCAGTTGGCAGGGTCGAGATAACGCTCATACGCAAAACGGCCGCCGCTGCCGTAGGAGCCGGTCTCCATCCGGTCGCCCTCGCCGACCATGATCGAGACGTTGACCCGCACCAGCGGGCGGATATCGGCGACCCGGCTGCCATCGGCGCGGACGATCTGCACCGCCTGCCACACGCCGCTGATCGACGCCATCACCTGGCGCACCCGCGGGTCGAGGCCGCGGGCGTAGGCGTCGATATCGGTAAGGAGCTTGGTCTTGGCGGAGAGATCGACCGCGCCCAGCGGGTTGAGGTCGGTGTACAGGATGCGGTTGGTGCCGGAAGGTGGCTCGGCCATCGTGCCGTGATGGCCGCTGGCGACCGCGCGCACGGTGGCGCCGGCGCGCTTGATCGCCGCCTCGGAAATCTCCGACGCATGGGCATAGCCGGCCGCGTCGTCGGCGATCGCCCTGAGGCCGAAGCCCTGTGTCGTGTCGAACCCGGCGCTGCGAATGCGGCCATCGTCGAGCGCGACGCTCTCCGACTGGCTGTATTCAAGAAACAGCTCACCGTCGTCCATCCCGCGCAGCTGCTCGCCAACCAGCTTCTCGACACGGGTCGCATCCATGCCGGTGCGGGCGAAGAACAGATCGTCGGTCAGGGCGAGATTGGTCATCGGCGTCTCCTTGTTGGCTGCAAATATGATGTCGATGGCCCGCTCGCGAAAGCCACGATCATTGCGCCAGTCGCCAAATTTGCCCTCTCCGCCCATTGGGGGGAGAGGGAGGGGCCCGTCGCGCAGCGATGGGAGGGTGAGGTGGGCATGTTCTGCCGCCACTGGAATCTCCCGCCTCACCCAACCTCTCCGCCCCCGGGGGCGGAGAGGAGAACATCGCCGAGACGGCCAGCCAAAAACCCTGGCGCGAACCGCATGCGGCGGCTTGCCGCAATGGGTTAGCGCGAAGTTGCCGCAGTTGTTGCCGCGTCGGGCTTTGGTGTAGGGTCGCCGGGATCGGTTGCCGCCGCCGCTTGGGCCTTGAAAGGCGGATGGCGGCGCGGCTTCGGCCGAGCGGTGCGAAGCCCGGACGGTCCCGCTCGGATGATCGATTTCCGAACAGCGGCTCCGGGCGGCGCGCCGGGAGGGCCGGCCTGACCGGTTGCCCCCTAGTAAGCTAGGGTCAGGGGGCGTCCTCGGCGAAGGGGAGCGGCAGGGACATGGTGCGGGTGACGACAGCGGTAGTCCAAAGACTGGGGCGGAAACTTGCGGCCGGGATCTGCGTCGCGCTGTGCCTGGCGCTGCTCGGCGGCAGCGCCTTCGCCGATCAGCCAGAGCCGTGGCAGCTCGGCATGCAGGCGGCGGCGACCCCGATCACCGAGCGCCTCCACGAGTTTCACGACGAGCTGCTGATCATCATCTGCCTGATCTCCGCGTTCGTGTTCGCGCTCCTCCTCTACGTGATGATCCGCTTCAACGCGCGTTCGCACCCGGTGCCGTCCCGCACCTCGCACAACACGGTGGTCGAGGTACTGTGGACGGTGATCCCGGTGCTGATCCTCGTCACGATCGCGATCCCGTCGTTCAAGCTGATGTACTACATGGACCGGGTGCCCGATTCGAAGATGACGATCAAGGTCACCGGGCATCAATGGTACTGGGAATACACCTACCCGGATCAGGGTAACCTCGACTTCAACAGCAATTTGATCGCCGACAGCGACCTGAAACCCGGGCAGCCGCGGCTGCTCGAGGTCGACAACCCGCTCGTCGTTCCGGTCGATACGACGATCCGCGTGCAGGTGGCCGGGACCGACGTGATCCACAGCTGGTTCGTGCCGTCGTTCGGCATCCAGGAATACGCCGTCGTCGGCCGGCTCAACGAAGCCTGGATGCACGTCAACAGCGTCGGCACCTATTACGGCGAGTGCAATCAGATCTGCGGCGTCAACCACGCCTTCATGCCGATCCAGGTCGTCGTGTTGTCGCAGGCCGATTTCACCAAATGGCTCGCCGACGCCAAGACGAAGTTCGCCGCCGACAAGCCGGCGGGCGAGGACGCGACACAACTGGCCGACGTCGCCGCGGCGGCGCAGCCCGAGCCGGCCAGAGCCGGCAACTGATAGCGAAGGGGTCTCCGATGGCTTACGGGCAACAGGCTCACGCGGACCACGCCGACGGGCACGGCCATGTTCCGGGCTTCTTCACCCGCTGGTTCTGTTCGACGAACCACAAGGACATCGGCACCCTCTATTTGATCTTCGCGATCATCGGCGGGCTGATCGGCGGCTTCTTCTCGCTGTTGATGCGCATCCAGCTTTCGCACCCCGGCAACGAGTTCATCGCCGACCACCAGGTCTACAACGTGATCATTACCGCGCACGGGCTGATCATGGTGTTCTTCCTGGTCATGCCGGCGATGATCGGCGGGTTCGGCAACTGGTTCGTGCCGATCATGATCGGCGCACCGGACATGGCGTTCCCGCGGATGAACAACATCAGCTTCTGGCTGTTGGTCCCGGCCTTTCTGCTGCTCTTGGGCTCGGCCTTTGTCGGTCAGGGCGACGGGCTCAACAACGCCTTGCACGGCGGCGCCGGGGTCGGATGGACGGTCTATCCACCGCTCTCCGAAGCGGGGCAGGAGGGTCATCCCGGCCCGTCGGTCGACATGGCGATCTTCTCGCTGCACCTGGCCGGCGCGTCGTCGATCATGGGCGCGATCAACTTCATCACGACAATCTTCAACATGCGCGCCCCGGGGATGACCCTGCACCGCATGCCGCTCTTTGTCTGGTCGATCCTGGTGACCGCGTTCCTGTTGCTGCTGTCGCTGCCGGTGCTCGCCGGGGCGATCACGATGCTGCTGACCGACCGCAATTTCGGCACCACCTTCTTCAAGCCGGATGGCGGCGGCGACCCGCTGCTCTTCCTCCACCTGTTCTGGTTCTTCGGCCATCCGGAGGTCTACATCCTGATCCTGCCCGGGTTCGGGATGATCTCGCAGATCGTCTCGACCTTCTCGAAGAAGCCGGTGTTCGGCTATCTCGGCATGGCCTACGCGATGGTGGCGATCGGCGGGATC
>Ga0181530_10000225_pt1 | contig 71280 bp, 68 predicted proteins | sample PEATcosm2014_Bin_42_FD_119769 | JGI IMG/M metagenome (GOLD analysis project Ga0181530, IMG submission 119769) | Peatland microbial communities from MTU Mesocosm Facility, Houghton, MI, USA - PEATcosm2014_Bin10_60_metaG | ecosystem: Environmental > Terrestrial > Soil > Wetlands > Peat | place...
GTTCCGGGGTGACGCCGAACGTGACGAGGAACCCGGCCCGCGCCGCCGCGGCGGCGCGCTCGACCGCCGCGCGGAACGCGGCGGGATCGTCGATCGTGTGGTCCGACGGCATCACCAGCATCAACGCCGCCGGGTCGGCTTCGATCAGACGCAAGGCGGCGACAGCGATCGCCGGCGCGGTGTTGCGGCCGACCGGCTCCAACAGAAGCGCCTGCGGCACGACGCCGATCTCGCGCAACTGCTCGGCGATCAGGAAACGGTGCTCCTCGTTGGCGATCACCAGAGGCGCGGCAAACTCGGCCGCGCCGGCGGCGCGCAGCGCCGCCTGTTGCAGCAGGCTCTGGTCGCCGGCCAGCGGGAGAAACTGCTTCGGATAATGCGTGCGCGACATCGGCCACAGTCGCGTCCCCGACCCGCCCGACAAGATGACCGGGTGGATCGCCGCTCCGCCCTCTTTATTCTGCTTGTCCATCAGCCCCGGCTTAACCGACTCGTGGTTAATTTACCTTTACGAACGCGCTTTCAGGCGTTGCCGCGCGCCTCGCGCCACAGCCCGAGCTTTTCCTGCACCACCCGATCGGAAAAGCTGAACAGCACCGCTTCCCGCTTGACGTGGTGCGTGTGGGTCGCCCAGCTCGGCACGACAAAAATGTCGTGCTGCTCCCAGCCCAGCACCGTGTCGCCGATGCGGGTTTCGCCCTCGCCCTCGACGCAGACGAACACCGTGCCATCGGTCGCGCGGTAGGGAAGGCTCGCAAAACCCGCCGGCAACAGCTGGACGAAGGTCGCGATCGTCGGCATCGCGAACTCACCGCTCGCCGGGTTCACGTAGCGCAGCTTATAGCCGTGATAGGGGTCGGCCGCGCCGTTCTTGCCGAGTGCCTCCAGCGCCTCGCGGGTGCGGGCGTAGGGGTAATTGAACACCGGCGAGGTCTTGACCTCGGGCTTCCAACCGACCGGCAAAAGGTTGTTGCCGTAACGCGCGAAGCTGTCGCCTTCGGGCCGCGAGATCGGCTGGGTGTCGTCGGGATAGCCCTCGGCGAAACTCGCGTTGAGCAGATTGACGATCTGGACGTCGAGCCCGTCGAGCCAGACCATCGGTTCGCTGGTCTCATTGCCGTGATCGTGCCAGGTCCACGATGGGGTGATCACGAAATCGCCCGGCTCCATCGCGGTGCGCTCGCCATCGACCGCGGTGTAGGCGCCGTGCCCCTCGATGATAAAGCGCAGCGCCGATTGAGTGTGACGATGCGCCGGCGCGATCTCGCCCGGCATGATCAATTGCAGCCCGGCGAATAGCGACCCGGTGATCGACGCCTGACCGCCGAGCCCCGGGTTCATCAGCATCAGGACGCGCCGCGTCGCCTCCTTTGCGGTGATCAGACTCCCCGACTGCATCAGATGCGGCCGCACATCGCGGTAGCGCCAGATCGCCGGCAGACAGCGCGGCACCGGCTCCGGGGTCACCAGGCTGTGCAGCTGCTCCCACAGCGGCGCCAGATTGACCGGGGCGATCTCGTCGTAAAACGCCTGCCGTTCCGGGGTTCGCGCGGGAGCATTGCTCGCCATGGGCGAACCTACTCGGCGGCCTCGCGACGCCGCTCGCCGAGGCTGTAGCCGATCTTTTCGAGGTCGGCCAGCAGCGCCGCCGATTGCGCATCGGAGAGCCGTTCCATCGGCGGGCGCACCGCAGCCCAATCGGGGTCGTTGTGGAAATGCGCGACGATGCGCTTCAGGGTCGGCACCATCGGGTATTTCTGGATCGTCATGCGCACGAGGGTGATGTCGGCCTGCAGCTGATCGGCCTGCGGCGTGCGCCAATTCTCATAGACCTTGCGGATGCCCGGGACGTTGACATTGCCCGAGGCGGTGATGCAGCCGACCCCACCGTTGCGCAAGCCGTCCAACAAGAACACCTCTGACCCGGGGAAGATGTCGAAGCCGGAACCCGCATAGGCATCCAGCAACGCTTTCGTGTTGTTCCAGTCGCCCGAGCTGTCCTTCAAACCGACGACCGTATCGGGATAGGCCTTGATCAGCCGGCCTACCAGTTCGACCCCGAACGGAATCATGGTCTGCGGCGGGATGTGATAGAGGTACATCCTGAGCGCAGCCGAGCCGACCTTGTCGATGACGGCGGAAATGAAGTCGTAGACCCCCTGGTCGGTCATGCCCTTGTAGTAGAACGGCGGCAGCATCAACACGCCGCCGCAGCCATGCCCGACCGCGTGGCGGATGAGCGTCGCCGCCTCGGTGATCGAACACGCGCCGGTGCCGGGCATCAGCCGCGACGCCGGGATTCCGGCCGCGATCAGCCGGTCGAGCAGCGCCATGCGCTCGCCGGCCGCCATCGAATTGGCCTCGCTGGTCGTGCCGAAGATCGCCAGCCCATCGGCGCCCTCGTCGAGCAACCAACGGCAAAACGCGACAAAGCGTCCGGCATCGGGCTCGCCCGTCGGCGTGAAGGGGGTCAGGACCGGGACCAGCACCCCGGCGAACGGCTGCGACGGCATACGATTGTTCTCCTCTTAATTCGTCTTTCCCGCGAAAGCGGGAACCAGGGGCGAGTGACTTGCCGGTTGCCCCTGGGCCCCCCGCTTGCGCGGGGGAGACGATGACTAGACGGTCTCCAAAATGACGCCGCCGGCCATCTCGGGGGTCAGCTCGGCGCGCCAATCGGCGTCGCGCGGCAACACCTCCTCGTGCGCCAGGATCGGATAATAGCTCGTCCCGGTGCCGGCCGGGGCGCCGCCCGCCTCGACGGTCTTGACCGCCTTGATCAGCAGCTTGCGCGCCTGGATGATCGCCTTGTCGGCGGGCCCGAGATACTCGCGGCTGCGGTCGCAGATCTGCCCCATACTTTCCTGCAGGGCGCGATCCTGCTGGTTGATGCCGTCGATGCCGGAGTAACTCTCGGTGCGCTGCATCTCGCGGTCGAGCAGGTAGTTGTTCGAGCGGTTGCCGACCGAGCGGAACGTCTTCTGGTCGACGTGAAGCGGCCCGTTGCCAAGACCCTTTTCCAGGCGGTCGTCTTCCGTCAGCGGCGCGTCGACGGTCGTGTAGCCCCAATTGTAGACCATCGTGGTGTGGTCATCCATCGGGACCCAAATGTGCCCCGCGTCCATCGCCACGCCGCTATCCGATCGCGACGGGCGGATCTGATGGAACGGCATGATGAAGTGGTAGGTGCGGATGTGCATGTCGCTGTCGCCCAGCGGCCGGATCCCGGCGTATTGGTAGCCGTAATCGGTGATGTCGACGACGAGATGCGGGGCCTTGCCGCGCACGAACGGGCTCGACGGCTTGATCCCGCCGCGGGTCGAGTTGTCGGTCAGGAGCCGGTGCAGGATGGGCGCATGAGAGGTGTCGATGCCGCCCTCGAGCCCCTGCAGGTAGTTGCATTCCTGGATGACCTTGGTGACGTGGCGGCGCTCCTCGGGCACCTGAGTCCAGGCGAATTTCGGCGGCGCCGGCATCTTGTCGATCGGCCCCATATAGGTCCAGACGATGCCGCCGAGCTCGACCGTCGGGTAGGCGGTGATGTGCACCTTGTGCTTGAACTGCAATTCCTCCGGCTCGTTCAATTGGTCGAGGCAGCTGCCGTCGACATCGAACTTCCAGCCGTGATAGATGCAGCGCAGGCCGCATTCCTCGTTGCGCCCGAAATAGAGCGAGACGCGACGGTGCGGGCAATATTCGTCGAGGAGGCCGATGCGACCTTCCGTGTCACGGAAGGCGACGAGGTCCTCGCCCAACAGGCGCACCCGGACCGGCGGGCTATCGGGTTCGGCGATCTCGCTCGCGAGCAGCGCCGGCATCCAGTAGCGGCGCATCGTGTTGCCCATCGGCGTGCCCGGTCCGACCCGGGTGATCAGCTCGTTGTCTTCGCGTGGCAGCATGATGGGGCTCTCCTCATTCGTATCTTCGGACTGGCGCTGGCCGCGATGCGCCTTGCAAAGACAGCGCCATGCCGGACATCGCGGCAGGATATCTTATTTCGCCGCGAACGGCAGCGATTTTGGGCCGATCTCGGCCCGCGGCGCTCAGACCGTTTGCAGGATGCGCTCGCGTCCGATGCCGGGCGCGAAGACCTCGCGCCAATCCGCGTCGCGCGGGATGGGGCCAGTGCCGCAGGTGAGCGTGTAGTAGGACGGCGCGACGCCATCGGGCGTGCCGCCGGCCGCGACCGTGCGCACCGCCTTCAAGGGCAGCCGGCGGGTCTGGATAATCGCCTTGTCCGCCGGGCCGAGATATTCCTTCGAGCGGTCGACGATACGGCCCATGCTCTCCTGGATCGCGCGGTCCTGGGTGTTGACGCCGTCGATACCCGAATAGCTTTCCGTGCGCTGCGCCTGGCGGTCGAGCAGATAGTCGTTCTCGCGCCGCGCGCGCGAACGGAAATTCGTCTGGTCGACATGCGCCGGTCCGTTGCCGGAGCGCCGTTCGAGCCGGTCTTCCTCGGTCAGCGGCACCTCGTCCTTGCTGTAGAACCAGTTGTAGACCATCGAGGTTTCGTCATCGATCGGGACCCAGATATGGCCCGCATCGACCATGTCGCCGTTGTTCCGGTTCGAGCCGCGGATTTGGTGAAACGGCAGGATGAAGTGATAGGTGCGCACAAAGCTCTCGTCCTCGCCCAGCGGCCGGATGCCGGCATAGGAATAGCCGTAATCAGTCAGATCGACCGCGAGCCTGGGCGCACCGGCGCGGACATAGGCGTTCGACGGCTTGATCCCGCCACGCGACGAATTTTCGCTGATCAACCGATGCAAGATCGGCGCGTGCGACGTATCGAGGCCGCCTTCCAGCGCCTGCAGCCAGTTGCATTCCTGGATGACCTTGGAGACATGCCGATGTGACTCCGGCACCTGGGTCCAGGCGAATTTCGGCGGCGCCGGCATCTTGTCGATGGGCCCCATATAGGTCCAGACGATGCCGCCCAGCTCGACGGTCGGATAGGCGGTGATGTGCACCTTGTGCTTGAACTGCAGCTCCTCGGGCTCGTTGAGCTGATCGAGGCAGCTGCCGTCGACGTCGAATTTCCAGCCGTGATAGATGCAGCGCAAGCCGCATTCCTCGTTGCGCCCGAAATAGAGCGAGACGCGACGGTGTGGGCAGTATTCGTCCAAGAGCCCGATGCGGCCCTCGGTGTCGCGGAAAGCGACGAGGTCCTCGCCCAACAGGCGGACCCGGACCGGAGCGCTATCGGGTTCGGCGATCTCGCTCGACAGCAGCGCCGGCACCCAATAGCGGCGCATCGTGTCGCCCACCCGGGTCCCGGGTCCGACCCGGGTGATCAGTTCGTTTTCCGCGCGTGGCAGCATCGCGCAAATCTCCTCGCCGGGATCGCCGCGCCGCGGCCGCAAAGCCCGCGGCGCATCATCAGCCGAGAATAGCTTATTTCACCGCGAACGGGAGGGGCTTCGCCGCGGTCGGAAGATTGTTTCGCCGCACGCCGAAATGACGCAAAGACCCGTGGCCTCCGCCCCTTTGCTTCGGCATAAACACCACCATGCAACGGGCGGACGGGCCGGACCGATGGTAACGCACGCGGTCCTGGGCCTGCCGGCGGCGGCGCTGGTCGCGCTGTTTGTGGTATTCGTGCTGGGCGGGGTGGTCAAGGGCATCACCGGCGCCGGGCTGCCGCTGGTGTTGGTGCCGCTGACGGCGCAATTCGTCGATATGCCGGTCACCGTGGCGCTGCTTACCGTGCCGATGGTCGCGACCAACGTCACCCAGGCGATGGAAGGCGGCCGCACGCTTCCGGCGATCCGGCGGATGTTGCCGATTCTGGCTTTCGTCATCATCGGCTTGCTAATCGGCGTACATCTGCTCCTCAGCATCGACCGGCGGCTGTTGAGCCTCATTCTCGGCGTCAGCTTTCTGGCGCTGGCAGCAATGCTGTTGCTGATGCCGCATGTCCGCATCGGCGAGGCGACGGCGCGCTGGGCGGGGCCGGCGGTTGGCTTCGCCGCCGGGGTGTTGGGCGGCATGTCGGCGATGTTCGGGCCGCCGATGATCGCCTATCTCGTCGGCCGCGGCACCGACCCCGACAGTTTCGTCAAGCAGATGGCGATCTTCGCCTTTACCGCGAGCCTCACGATGCTGCTGGCGCTGGGCGGCAGCGGCGCCATGTCGGCGGGTGATATGCTGATGTCGGCCGTCGCGATCGTCCCGATCCAGGCGGGCATGCCGCTCGGCCGCTGGCTGCGACGCCGCACCAAGCCGCAATGGTTCCGCATCGCCGTGCTGATTGTCCTCGCCGCCGGCGGGCTTGACATGCTGCGGCGCGCACTGTTCTGAACCGAGCCGCGGGAGATGAACCCATGGCTCCACTCGAGTCGGCGCTCGTCGTGCTGGTGCCCGAGGCCGAGGCAATAGTGAAGGCTCTGCGCGATCGCTACGATCCCTCCGCGGCGGCTGGGGTCCCGGCGCATATCACGCTGCTCTATCCGTTCAAGCATCCCGCGCGGATCGACGACGCCGATCTCGACCGTCTGGCCCGTTGCGCCGCGACCGCCGCGCCCTTCGATTTCTCGCTGGCGAGGACCGCCCGCTTTCCCGGCGTCCTCTATTTTGTCCCCGAGCCGGACGGCGCGTTCCGCCGGCTCACCAGCGAGATTTGCCGGCTTTATCCCGAAACCCCGCCCTACGCCGGGAAGTATCCCGCGATCGTGCCGCATTTGACCGTCGCGCAGCTCGGCGACGAGCAGCAGCTCGATTTTGTCGCTGCGGAGCTGTCGCAGGCGTCCGAGGGCAAATTGCCGATAATGGCGGCGGTGGCGGAAATGGCGTTGCTCGACACGATTTCCGGACGCTGGGAAGTCCGCGCGACGTTCAAGCTCGGCTGATCCGAGCGGCGAGCCGGCCGAGCCGGCTCAGCTAGCTTCGGCGCCTAAACCTCGCCCTCCGCCTTCAGCATCCTGACGGCGTTGCGCAGCGCGGTCGCGGTGTCGTCGAGCTCGGCGTCGCCGTGGGTGCAGGAGATAACGCCGCCGGGATGGCTGTTGAAATCGACGCCGCCGAGCATCGTGGCCAGCCGCAACTTATGCACGAGGCTCGCGTTCTTGACCCCCTTGAAGTGCTTGGCTTCGAGGCCGAGCGGGTTGAACTGGGTCGGCGTAACCTCGATCCCCTCCGGGTTGGTGAAGATCTCGATCGACGAAAACGTGCCGTAGGCAGCCCAGGGCACGCGCTCTTCCTCGAACACCTCGTTGAGGCGCCGGCGCAGCGCGTCGCCATAGGCGTTGGCGCGCGCGCAGGCGTCGGTCTCGGCGACCTGGCGCAAGGTCGCGATCCCGGCCGAGGCGGAGAGCGGGTTGGCGTTGAACGTGCCGGGGTGGTTGATCTTCTCCTTGCCGGCGGCTTCCGTCACCTTGAAGTCGAGGAGGTCGAGGAGGTCCTTGCGTCCGATCACGGCGCCGCCCGGCAGCCCGCCGGCGAGAATCTTCGCCAGGGTCGTCAGATCGGGTTTGATGCCATAAGCCGCCTGCGCCCCGCCCGGCGACACGCGGAAGCCGTTGACCACCTCGTCGAAGATCAGCAGCACGCCGTGCTCGGCGGTCAGCCGCCGCAGCGCGTGCAGGAAATCGGGGTCGATTGGCAGCCTTCCGCCATTGGCGCCGGTCGGCTCGATGATCGCGGCGGCGATCTCGCCCGCGTGCTGTTCGAGGAGGCGCGCGAGGCCGGCCTCGTCGTTCTGGTCGCAGAGCAGCACATTGCCGGCTACCCCATCGAGCACCCCGGTCGTCGCGGTGCCGTCGAAGTGGCTCGAATGGCCGGTCGTCATGTGGTCGTGCCAGCCGTGGAAATGATAGTTGAAGCGGATGATCTTCCGCTTGCCGCTAAAGGCGCGGGCGAGCCGCACGGCCATCAAGGTCGCCTCGGTTCCGGAGCTGGTGAAGCGCACCCGCTCGGCGGTTGGGATCAGCCGCTTGACGAGCTCGGCCCATTCGATCTCGAGCTCATGGCTGGCGCCAAAATGGGTGCCGCGATCGAGCTGGGCGTGCACCGCTTCCATGACCTGCTTGTTGCAGTGCCCGAGCAGCATCGCGCCGTGCCCGCCGAAATAATCGACGTAGCAGCGCCCATCGACGTCCCATTTGCGCGGCCCCGCGGCGCGGGTGATGTAGAGCCCGTAAGGCTCGATGTAGCGCGAATCGTGGGTGATGCCCGACGGGAACATCTCCGCCGCCTGGCTCGCGCGCGCCGCCGATCCCGGGGTCGCGGCGCGATAGGCGGCGATGATCGGCGAGTTCGTGGTCAAGCTGTCGGGCATTTGCGGCTCTTCCAAAAATCGTCATCTCCGGGCTTGTCCTGGAGATCCACGTGGATGGCCGGGACAAGCCCGGCCATGACGGATAGAAAGGACGATCTACCCTAATTTGACCAAGGGAGGCCCGCAATGACCCAACCCTACGAATCCGAATTGCAGGCCCGGTTCGGCTATGATTTCGACCTCGGCGGCGAGGTGGAGGAGAACGCTTGGCTCAAGCAGGTGCTGCTGCGCCGCACGCAGCGCCGTTACGATTCGCGGCCGGTGCCCGAATCGCTGGTGCGGCTGATCCTCGCCGCGGCGTTCTCGGCCTCGTCCAAATCGGATTTCCAGCAGGCTTCGGTGATCCAGCTCGAGGACCGCGCGCAGCGCGACAAGCTGGCCGCGCTGATCCCCGACATGCCCTGGATCGGCAACGCGCCGGTGTTCCTGGTGTTTCTCGGCGACGCGCGCCGGTTGGAGCGGATTTCTAAGCACCCGGTCGCGAACGGCACGCTGGAAGGCTTCTTCAACGCCACGATCGACGCCGCGCTAGCACTGCAGACCTGCATCCTCGCCGCCGAGACCCTGGGTCTCGGCACCTGTCCGATCAGCGTGCTGCGCAATCACATCGCGGCGGTCGGCGACATCCTGGCGCTGCCCGACAAGGTTTTCCCGGTCGCCGGGCTGTGCATCGGCTACCCGGCGCAGCAGGGTTTCATCAGCATGCGCCTGCCGCCCGACGTGACCATGCACCGCGATCGCTACGATGACAGCCGCGTCACGGACGCTGTCGATGCCTATGACCGCCGCCGCGACGCGCGGCATTCGCTCAAGGATCGCCAGAAATCGCCGGAAATCTTCGGCGCCGCGGAATTCTACGGCTGGTCGGAGGACAAGGCGCGCCAGGCGATGACCCCGGAGGGCGCCGGATTTGCCGCGTGGCTGCGGGAACACGGGTTCGATCTGAGCAAATAGCGGAAAAGAAAAGGCCGCCTCCCGAGGGTGACGGCCTTTTCCACCGAATAACCAGCGGCCATCGCGGCCGCGCCGTTGCCTTCTTCAGGCAAGGATCTCGGCTAGAGCGGGGATCCTGGTCACGGCTGCGGTGGACCGCGGTTGATGGTGAGACACAGGATCACCTCCTTTCTGTTGTGGCGACGAGGAGTTCATTCTACAGCCTGTAGTGGTAGGATCGCAAGAGGCGTTGTCCGGCCGCCATCCGCCACAATCCGCGCGCGTGACAATGCGCCGCAGCACTGCTGCGACGGGGCGCTGCTTCGTGGCATAAAGGCGCCGCAACGAGAACGAGCCGCGAGATCATGCCAAGCAATGAGGCGATGAAAATCAACGGAATCGAGCTGGAGGTGATGCGCCGCGGCGCGGGCGCGCCGGTCGTGCTGCTGCACGGCATGGATACGGTGAGCCCGAAAGCGCCGTTCCTCGACCTCCTGGCCCGCCATGTCGAGATCATCGCGCCGTCAGGGCCCGGTTTCGGCAACTCGAAGCGGCCCCAGGATTTCGACACGATCTACGATCTCACGCACCTCTATCTGGCGCTGCTCGACCAGCTGCCCTACGAGAAGGTGACGTTGATGGGTCTGTCGTTCGGCGGCTGGCTGGCGGCCGAGGTCGCGGTCGCGTCGTGCCACCGGATCGCCAACCTGGTCCTGGTCGATCCGGTCGGCATCAAGATCGGCGACCGCGAGACCCGCGACATCCTCGATGTGTTCAACACCAACCCGGCCGAGGTCCGCCGCCGCGCCTGGCACGATTCCGCCAAAGCGCCCGATTACGACGCGATGACCGACGAAGAGCTGGTCATCCACGCCCGAAATTGGGAGGCGCTGTGCCTCTATGCCTGGCACCCCTACATGTACAACCCGCAGCTCAAGCACTGGCTCAGCCGGATCGCGGCGCCGACCCTCGTGCTGTGGGGCGATCATGACGGGATCGTCAGCCCCGAGTACGGCCGCGCCTATGCCAAGCTGATCCGCGGCGCGGAATTTTCTCTGATCGAAGGCGCCGGGCATCACCCCGAGCAGGAGCAGCCCGAGCGATTCGTCGAGCGGGTGATGGGCTTCCTCGGCGACTGAGGCGGCGTCATGCAAGCCTGGTATCTCTGCGAGAACCCGTACCCGTTCATTCCGCAGGAGGTGCTCGACAGCGTCGATTCGGTGCGCGGCAGCCTGCCCAACCGCTATTGCGATCCCCAGGTCGCGGCGCGGCTTTACGAGGAATGCCTCGACGAATACCGCCTCTGCGACGAGGTCGGCCTCAACATCATCTCGAACGAGCATCATGCCGGCATCAACTGCCTCTACGGCGCGAGTCCCTTGATCCTCGGCATCCTCGCCCGCGAGACCAAAAACGTCCGCATCCTGAGCCTCGGCACCCTGGTCACCGCGCGGCCCGACCCGGTGCGCATCGCCGAGGAATATGCGACGGCCGACGTGATCTCGAAGGGAAGGCTCGATATCGGCTTTGTCAAATCGGGCGGGTCGGAGATGGCCTCGGCCAATTCGAACCCGATCGGCAATCTCGAGCGCTTCTGGGAATCGATCGACCTGATCAAGAAGGCGCTGACCTCGCATGACGGCCCGGTGAGCTGGGAGGGCAAATACTTCACCCATCGCCACATCAACATCTGGCCCGGCCCCTACCAGCGCCCGCACCCGCCGTTATGGGCGGCAACCGGCGATCCCGAGACCTCGGTCGAGCTCGCGCGACGCGACATCATCAACGCGACCTTTGTGCGCGGCCCCGACGGCACAAGGAAGTCTTGGGACGCCTACCGTCAGGCGCGCAAGGACGCCGGGATGTCCCCCGCCGGGCCGGATCGCTTCGCCTATATGGGCTTCACCTATGTCGGCGACAGCGATGATGAAGGCATGGAGATCGGCGACAAATCGCTGTGGTTCCTGCGCGTCGGCGCGCGCTCGGCGGCTCAATATTCACGGATGCTGCCGGGTGCGACGCCGGCCCAGCAAGCCCCGGCGCTCTACCGCACGGCGCCGCCGCCGACGCTGGCCGGCGGTGTGCCGCATGTCGGACGCCCGGCCGCGGCGTTCCGCAATGTCACCGCCGAGCAGGCGGTGCGGCGCGGCGTCATGTTCGCTGGCAACCCGGACACAGTATTCCGCCAAATCATGGAGTTCTATGACAAGGTCGGCGGGTTCGAGCATCTGATCCTGATGGGCCGCTCCGGCTTCATGACGCACCACGAGGCCGAGAAGGGCATTCGCACGTTCGCCAAGGAAGTCCTGCCGCGCCTCAAGGAAGTAAAGCACCAGGCGGTCCAATGAGCACGCTCGCCGAACTCGAAGCCGCCGCGGAGATCGTCCACTCGGTCGTGCCGCCGACCCCGCATTATTGCTGGCCGCTCCTGTCCCAGCGTGTCGGCGCCGAAACCTGGGTCAAGCACGAGAATCAGACGCCGATCGGGGCGTTCAAGATCCGCGGCGGGCTGGTCTATCTCGATGATCTCAAGCGTTCGCAGCCGGGCATCGCCGGGGTGATCAGCGCGACCACCGGCAATCACGGCCAGAGTGTCGCCCTTGCCGCGACCCGGCTCGGCCTCAAGGCGACAATCGTCGTCCCTTACGGCAACAGCCCCGACAAGAACCGGGCGATGGCGGCGTTTGGCGCCAACCTCGTCGAGCACGGCCACGATTTCCAGGCGGCCTATGAATACGCGCTGGCGCTCGCCGAGCGCGAGAACCTGCATCCGGTGCGCACCTTCCACCCGCTTTTGGTGCGCGGCGTGGCAACCTATGGTCTCGAGCTGTTTCGCGATAACGACTTCGATACGGTCTACGTGCCGATCGGCCAGGGCAGCGGGATTTGCGGGATGATCGCGGCGCGCGCGGCGTTGGGCCGCAAGGCCGAGATCGTCGGCGTCGTCTCCGCCAACGCCCCGGCCTATGCGCTGTCCTTCGCCGCGGGTAAGCCCGTGAGCACAAACAGCGCCGACACCTTCGCTGGCGGGCTCGCCGTGCGCGTGCCGGACGCGGCGGCGGTGGACATCATCTGCCGCGGCGCCGCGCGTATCGTCACGGTCACCGACGAGGAACTGCGCCGCGCGATCCGCGTCATTTTCAGCGACACCCACACCGTCGCCGAGGGCGCCGGCGCCGCCGCGCTCGCCGCCGCGCTACAAGAGCGCGACCGCCTCGCCGGCAAGAAAATCGCGGTCATCCAATCCGGCGGCAATATCGATGGTGCGCTCTTCGCCGAGATTTTGGCGGAAGACGAGTAGGCGGCGATGCATGTGCTGATTTGCGGCGGCGGGGTGATCGGCGCCTCGATCGCGTATTTCCTCAGCCGCCGCGGCGTCAAGGCGACGGTGATCGAAGGCACCGGCGTGGCCTGCGCCGCGTCAGGCAAATCGGGCGGGTTTCTGGCACGCGATTGGTGCGACGGCTCGCCGCTGGCGGCGCTGGCACAGCGCAGCTTTGATCTCCACGCCGAATTGGCCGAGCGGATCGCCGACGATTGGGGTTACCGACGGCTCGAGACGTATGGCGGGTTCACCGGTTTCCCGGCCCGGCGCAGTGCCTATGATCTCGACTGGTTGTCGGACGAGGTCACTGTCGCGCAGGCGCTCGGTTCGCCCGAGACCACCGCGCAGGTCCATCCCGGGCAGTTCACCCAGGCGATGATGCGCGCCGCCCAAAGCCAGGGCGCGGAATTGCGCCTCGGCCGGGTCACCGGCATCGCGCGGGAGGGAGACCGGGCCACCGGGGTCGAAATCGGCGGCGATATTCTCCAAGGCGATGCCGTGGTGATCGCGATGGGCCCCTGGTCGGTCCTCGCGGCGTTGTGGCTGCCGCTGCCTCCGGTATTCGGCCTAAAGGGCCACAGCCTGGTCTTCGGCACCGGCACGAAAATCCCGGCCGAGGCGGCGTTTCTCGAATACCGCGAGCCCGGCAGCGGCGCCGTGCTGACGCCCGAGCTGTTCCCGCGCAGCGACGGGACGACCTATGTCTGCGGGATTTCCGGCGAGGAGGCGCTGCCCGTCGACCCGGCGCGGGTGACGCCCGACGGCGGCGCCCTGTATCGGCTGGAAGCGATGTGCCGGCAAATTTCGCCGGTGCTCGCTTCGTCGCCGATCCTGGCGCGGCAGGCCTGCTACCGCCCGGTGACCCGCGACGGGCTGCCGCTGATCGGTCCGGTGTCCGGGATCGCCGGCGCGTACATCGCCACCGGGCACAGCGTCTGGGGCATCCTCAACGCGCCGGCGACCAGCGAGGCGATGGCCGAGCTGATCGTCGACGGCGCCGCCCGCACGCTCGACCTGGCGCCGTTCGACCCCGGCCGGCTGCCGCCGCTCGATCCGGCGCAGCTGCGGATGAGCGGCTGAAGCCTACTCGGCGGCTTGGCGGCGCGGGTGCGCGGCGCTCGCGACGGCGCGATGCGTCAACGGGATCGCCGCTTGCGGCGACAGAAGCCAGAAGGTGAAACTCTCCTCGATATAGAGCCGCACCTTCTCGTTGTCGTGGCCGAGATAGCCGATCGAAAAATCCTCGCCGACCGTGAGCTGGAAATCCTCGCCGCGCATCGACAGCACCACCGCGCCGTCCAGCCCCGGGGCCCACACCAGCGGCCCATCGACGAGATGGCCCACATGGTCGAGCACCGGATAGCCGCCATGGGTGGTGTCAGTCACCTGCTTGTAGACTCCCTCACCGAGCGCGATCGCATAGGGGCCGAGGACGCCCTGATCGCGCAGCTTGTTGAGCGCGTCCGCGACCACCGCCGGAAACTTCTCGTAATCGTCGCCGATCGGCACGCCCTCGCTGGCCTGCGCCTCGCAGATGCCGCGGATGCCGGCCGCCGCAAAGCCGTGAAACACGGCCCGGTCCTCGGCGATCGCGATGGCTCGCGCCGCGGCGATGACCGCGTCGGTGTTGGGGTCCTTGGCGCCGCGCTCGACATCGTCGAGGTCGGCGAGGCTCATCTCGAAGGGCACGCGAAGTTCAACCAGCGGCAGCACCCGGCGCAGTCGCGCGCGGACCTTGCCGTCGGTCGGCGAGGCGATTGACTCGCTGCGGCCGAGCCCGATCGCCGATGCGCCCCAGCCTTGCGGGCCAACAAAATCGACCAGCCGGCGCGCCGCCAGCGTCGTCTTCAAGGTGCGCGTCGCTTCTTTCTCGATTTCCTGCCAGCCGGTGGTCGAAATCGGCGCCAGCTCGCGAAGCAGATGGTTCATGGGGCTAATCCTCATTTGCCGCGCGGCGCAGATCGCCGATGCCGAGATGACCGCCGGGCGCCACGGGCGAAGGCGGCTCGGTCTTTTCCTCGGCGATCTGCGCCGCCAGCGGCGTCTCGGTAAACAGGTATTTCCGCAGGTTCCGGTCGAGCGCCGGGTCCTGCCGGCGCAGCCATTCGAGCACCATCGCAGCGTGCTCCTTCTCCTCGTCCCGGTTATGCGCGAGGATCGCGCGCAGCTCGTCGTCACTCGTCGCGGCGACGCGCTGATCGTACCAATCGACTGCCTCCAGCTCCTCCATCAGCGAGCTGATCGCGCGATGGCGATCGATCACCTGCGGGCCAAGCGTATTGGCGTCTTCGTGAAGCGTCTCGCTGGACATCCCAGTCCTTTCATGGAGGAGGCAGATGGGGCACCGGCGCAGATCGGCCGGTCGCTACGCGCATTCCCAGATAGATTTACAAATGCGCGAGGCGTTAGTTCCGCCGAGTTCAGCCTTTTGTGAGCTCGCGGGCGATCACGAGGCGCTGGATGTCGCTGGTGCCCTCGTAAATCTGGCAGACGCGGACATCGCGATAGATGCGCTCGACCGGGAAGTCGGCGAGGTAGCCGTAGCCGCCATGGATCTGGATCGCGTCGGAGCACACCCGCTCGGCGATCTCGGAGGCGAACAATTTCGCCATCGCCGCCTGCTGCAGGCACGGCTCGCCGTCATCGCGCCGCTGGGCCGCATCGAGGATGAGGCCGCGCGCGGCGGCAACCTGTGTCGCCATGTCGGCTAGACGAAACGCGACCGCCTGATGCTCGATGATCTTCTGCCCGAAGGCCTCGCGCTCCTGGGCATAGCCGAGCGCCGCCTCGTACGCGGCCCGCGCCATGCCGAGCGCCTGCGCAGCGATGCCGATGCGCCCGCCTTCCAGATTGCTGAGCGCGATGCGATACCCCTCGCCTTCCTGCCCGAGCATCAAATCCGGCGTCAGTTCCATGTCCTCGAACACCAGCTGCGCGGTATCGGACGCGCGCTGCCCAAGCTTGTGTTCGAGCCGGGCGACCCGGTAGCCGGTGGTGTCGGTCGGCACGATAAAGGCGCTGATGCCCTTGCGCCCGGCGGCGGGGTCGGTAACCGCGAAGACGATCGCGACCTGCGCGTTCTGGCCCGACGTGATGAACTGTTTGGTGCCGTTGAGCACCCAGCGATTGCCATGGCGCTTCGCGCTCGTCTTGATCGCCGCCGCGTCCGAGCCGGCGCCCGGTTCGGTCAGGCAAAAGCACGACAACATTTCGCCCGCCGCCATCGGCTTCAGGAAGCGCTGCTTCTGCTCCTCCGAACCGAATTTAAGAACCGGCACGCAACCGACTGAATTATGGACTGAAAGAATGGTCGAGACGGCGCCATCCCCGGCGGCGATCTCCTCGATCGCCAACACATAGCCGACATGGTCGGCACCTGCCCCGCCCCATTCGGGCGGCACCAGCGCGCCCATAAAGTCGAGCCGGCCGAGCTCCGCCAGCGCCTCTTTCGGGAATTTCCCCTCGCGGTCCCACTCCGCCGCATACGGCGCGAGCAGGTTCTGCGCGACGTCGCGCGCCGTATCGCGGAGGAGGATTTGCTCTTCGGTTAGCCTCATTCAACGACCCGTAAACCTCGTTTCAGCACAACTTGGCATTGTGCGATCCAAAAAACCGTTACCTGTTAATACAGGAGATTTACAGGCACGATTGTCGCTTAAGTTGAATATGCCGACGCCGCGCCGTTCCCGCCCTTTCTCCGCCGATCCACCATTCACGCGATCCTAGCACAGGAATATGGCAGAACGATGTTCGCTATATGTTCGCCACTCCGCCGCATGCGGCGCGAGCAAATTTTGCGCCACATCGCGCGCGGTATCGCGGAGGAGGATTTGTTCTTCGGTAAGGCGCATCGCGCCGGCCCGCTATTGCGCGGGCTGTTCCTCGAGCCGACGCAGGCGGTCATTGAACCGTTGATATTGCGCGACCATTGCCCGCATTTGCTCAAGCATATCGACCGGCGTGTTCTCGTGACGCAACACGATCGCCGTCAGGACACGGATGTCATCGTGCATCGCGTCCTGCCGACCGAGCATCCGCTCCATCTGAGCGCCCAAGAATTCGAGGGTGACGTTCTCGGCCATATCGGAAAATTGGTCCTGCTCGCATTACGTGTCAACCATCACGCGCTCTCGTTGTACAGCTCCCGGCCGATCAGCATGCGGCGGATTTCCGAGGTGCCGGCGCCGATCTCATAAAGCTTGGCGTCGCGCAGCAGGCGCCCGGTCGGGTAGTCGTTGATGTAGCCGTTGCCGCCCAATATCTGCACCGCGTCGAGCGCGATCTTGGTGGCGCTTTCGGCGGCGTAAAGGATCGCGCCGGCGGCGTCCTTGCGGGTGGTCTCGCCGCGATCGCAGGCGCGCGCCACGGCATAGACATAGGCGCGGCAGGCATTGGCCGCGGTGTACATGTCGGCGACCTTACCCTGGATCAGCTGGAACTCGCCGATTGCCTGGCCGAATTGCTTCCGGTCATGGATGTAGGGGATCACCACGTCGAGCGCCGCCTGCATGATGCCGAGCGGCCCGGCGGCGAGCACGACGCGCTCATAATCGAGCCCGCTCATCAACACCCGCACGCCTTCGTCGACCGTGCCGAGCACATTTTCGGCCGGCACCTCGCACTCCTCGAACACCAGCTCCGATGTCGGCGAGCCGCGCATGCCGAGCTTGTCGAGCTTTTGCGCTGGGCGGAACCCCTTCATCCCCTTCTCGATCAGGAATGCGGTGATGCCGCGCGCGCCGGCGTCGGGTGTTGTCTTCGCGTAAACCACCAGCGTATCGGCGTAATGCCCGTTGGTGATCCACAATTTCGTGCCGTTGAGGATGTAGCGGTCGCCCCGCTTGTCGGCGCGCAGGCGCATCGACACGACATCGGAGCCGGCGCTCGGCTCGCTCATCGCCAGCGCGCCGACATGCTCGCCGGACATCAGCTTCGGCAGGTATTTGCGGCGTTGCGCGTCGCTGCCGTTGCGGCGGATCTGGTTGACGCAAAGGTTCGAGTGCGCGCCATAGCTGAGGCCCACAGAGGCCGAGCCGCGGCTGACCTCCTCCATAGCGACGCAATGGGCGAGATAGCCCATGCCGCTGCCGCCCAGTTCCTCCTCGACGGTGATGCCGTGCAGGCCGAGCGCGCCCATTTGCGGCCACAGTTCGATCGGGAAACGGTCGTCGCGGTCGATCTCGGCGGCGATCGGCGCGATCTTGTCGTCGCTGAAGTCGCGCACCGTCGTGCGCAGCATGTCAATCTCGGAGCCGAGATCGTGGTCGAGCGTCGCAAACCGCGTGTTCTGCATCGGGCCGGCCTTCGGTTTATTTGACCGGGGTCAGGACCTCAGTGCCGGCGCCTTCCGTGTCGGCAATTGTCCACACGCCTTTGAGCGTGCTATCGGGCTGCACCTCGTAGACGACGAGGCCGACCTTGCCGTCGAGCACGTAGGATGCAGCAAACGCCTTGTTGGCGAGCATGCAGATGCCCTTCGAGATCGACCCCGACCCCGTGTCCCAAGCGATCAGGCAGGCCGACCCGGCCGGAGTGATCACCGCGGTACCCCGGTAGGACGAGCCGTCGAGGTTGGTGCCTTTCACCGTGTACTTCCCGCCGACCGACTGCGCCGCGGCAGCGCCGCAATAGAACATGGCTGCTGCCACGACCACGATCAGAATACGCATAAATCCGCTCCTCTCACTCGCTGCCCGCTGTTGCTTATAGGCAAACAGCGAGCGCCCTGAAAGGCGGGACAGCGTCAATCTGCCGTCGCCGTCTGCCCGGCGTCGCGCCATTTGATGCGGCTGACGATGTCCGAGCGCCCATCGGTCCATAGCGCCGAGCGCGGCGCTACTAGCATCGTCTGCCATCCTGCCGAGGCGGGCAGGAAATCGAGGCTGTGCCCGGGCTGCCCGAGCACGACGACCTCTGCGCTGAGCCGCGCGGCCGACCCCGGCGGCGGCACGAGATCGATCATGTGGCGCGCGGGCATGCGGGCATCCGCGGCGAGCGCGGCGATGACGGGAGCCAGATCGAGATATCGGTTGCTGATGTGAAACAGGATGACCCCGTCGGGTGCGAGCTTGCGGCGGTAGAGTGCCAGCGCCTCGCGGGTCAACAGGTGCACCGGGATACTGTCCGAGCTGAAGGCGTCAATGACGACCGCGTCGTAATGTCCATCGGGCACGTCGCCGAGGGTCAGGCGCGCATCGCCGAGCACCAGGCGCGGGTCGTTGCCGCAGCGGTCGAGGAAATGGAAATAGCGTGTGTCGCGCGCGATCCGTTCGACCTCGGGGTCGATCTCGTGGAAGGTCCAGACTTGGCCCGGCTGGGCGTAGCAGGCGAGCGCGCCGCTGCCGAGCCCGATCACGCCGACCTGTTTGACGTCCCGCCCGGCGAGCGCGGCAAAAAACCGGCCGAACGGGCCGGCGGGGTTGTAATAGCTCAGCGGGATGGTTTCCCGGTCTCGATCGACGTACTCGGCGCCATGCATCGTCGTGCCGTGCTGCAACGCGCGGATCGTGCCGTCCTCGACCAGGCGGACCCGGTACACGCCGAAAAAGCTGCGCGCGGTTTCGAGAGTGTTGCCCGAGGCCGCTAGCTGATCGACCAGCAGACAGGCGGCGACACCCAACGCGAAGCGCACGCGGCGTTCGCTGAAGCTCAGCAAGGCGATCGCGCCTGCCGGCAGCGCCACGAGCAGCACCCAGGCCGGCAAATTGCCGCCAGAGACCAGCGCGAACAGCCCGGCAAAGAGCAGCACGGGCAGACCAATATCGGCCCAGCGCGAGCGCCCGGTACCGCCGCGCGGCGCCGGACGTATCAGGCAGGACAGCGCGAGCAGCAGCGGGTATTCCCAAATGTCGGGAAAGATCGTCGGCGCGATCAGTGCGTCGAAGATGCCGCCCAGCACACCGCCGAGCGACACATAGAGATAGAATTCGGTCAGGTTGGCGACCGGCGGCCGGCGACGCGCCAGCTCGCCGTGGCACACCAGCGCCGTCACGAAGAACAGCGCGAGGTGCAACACCAGCAGCCAGATGCTGTGCACCACCGCCGAGATCACCACGAGCGGGATGATCAGGAACGGCTGCAACTTCAGCATCAGCCAATGCGGCAGCGGCGGCCGACTGGCGAACGCGAAGATGAAGGTCGCGAGGTAAAGCGCGAGCGGGATCACCCAAAACAGCGGCGCCGCGGCGAGATCGGTCGTGATGTGCGCGGTGACCGCGAGCAGCAGCGCCGACGGGACAAAGGCGAAGGCGATCCAGCGCAGCCGTTCGCTCCAGAGTGGCGATGCGACCGGCGCCTTGACGATCGGCTCGGCGCCGGGATGGGCGCGCTGGCCGATCCAGCAGATGGCGATGCCGGCGGCCACCAGGGCCAACCCCAACGACCAGGCGCGGCTCTGTGCCGACAATGGCAGGTTCGGCTCGACCAGCAGCGGATAGGAAAGCAGCGCGATCAGGCTGCCGGCATTGCTCGCCGCGTAGAGGAAATATGGATCGGCCGCCGCCGGGTGGTCGGTCCGCGAGAACCAGCGCTGCAGCAGCGGTGCGGTCGCCGAGATCGCGAAGAACGGCGGGCCGACGCTGATCGCCAGCCGGCCGAACAGCCACAGTACCGGTATGCCGTCAGGCGGCGGCGTCGCTTGCGTCAGGTCGAGGGGCAGAAACGCCGCGGCGGCGACCAGCACCGCGGCGTGGATCAGCGCCTGCGACCGCCGTTCGACCCGTGTCGCCAGCAGATGCGCGTAGAGATAGCCGCAGAGCAGCATCGCCTGGAAAAAGCACATGCTGGTGTTCCACACGGCGGGCGACCCGCCGAGCCGCGGCAGCACCATCTTGGTGACCATCGGCTGCACGAGGAACAACAGCCCGGCGCTGAAGAACAACGTCGCGGCGTAGCTCGGCAACAACAGCGACGCGGGAAACGCGGCGGGTGCGATCGGAAGGGTCTTGCTGGCCGCGCGCATGGCGCCCCGCTCTTTGTGGCGGCCCAGCTTGCGCGATTATGGTTTAGGAAGAATGAAACCGCCGGCTAGCGGGCTGTTCGCGGCGCTAGGTCCTCGAAAAATTCAAGAGGGTGGTGCGGTCGAGAAGACTCGAACTTCCACGGAGTTTCCCCCACAGCGACCTCAACGCTGCGCGTCTACCAGTTCCGCCACGACCGCACGCCCCGCTGGACCCTGCTGGGGAGCAGGCGCGTGTAGCAAATCCACGATATCATCGCAACCGTGATGGATTTGCAGATGGGAACCCGACCCGGCGCTGTCGAGTGGCGCGTCGCGCCCGCGCTCGTGCCCTACGAGCAAGCGGTCGCCGAGATGGAGGCACGGGTCGCGGCGATCCATGCCGGCGCCGCGCCGGAGCTGGTCTGGCTTCTGGAGCACCCGCCGCTCTACACCGCCGGCACCAGCGCGGAGGATTCCGACTTGCTGGAGCCGCACCGGCTGCCGGTGTTCAAGACCGGCCGCGGCGGGCAATACACCTATCACGGGCCGGGGCAACGCGTGGCCTATGTGATGCTCGACCTGACAAAGCATGGACGCGATGTCGGCTGCCACGTGTGGCGGCTCGAGGAATGGATGATCCGGGTGCTCGCCCGTTTCGGGATCACCGGCGAGCGGCGCGAGGGTCGCATCGGCGTCTGGGTCGATCGCGGCGGACATGAGGACAAGATCGCCGCGATCGGCGTCAGGGTGCGCCGCTGGGTCACCTATCACGGGGTCGCGCTCAATGTGGACCCGGACCTCAAGAACTACGCCGGCATCGTGCCGTGCGGCATTTCCGGGCACGGCGTCACCTCGCTCGCCGCGCTCGGCAGTAAGGCGACAATGGCGGAGGTCGATGCCGCGCTGCGCGACACGTTCGACAACGTGTTCGCAGCCGCTCAGGAGTGCCAACCCTTGCCGCGCTAAGCAGCCCAGACCTTGACCGTTCCAGGCTTTGAGTCTGTACGGTGCTGCGTGGCGTCGTCTGGTTCAGGTATGCCGGTCTCGAGCAGCTTCGCGAACTGTTCGGCAACCACGGGTCGGCTGAAATAGTACCCTTGCACCTCGTCGCAGTGGTGGGCTCGCAGAAACTTCAGCTCTGCCGGCGCTTCCGCGCCCTCCGCGATGACCCGGAGGTTGAGGCTCTGGGCCAGGGCGATCACCGCGGTCACAATGGTCGTGTCGCCGTCGGCGCTGTCGATCTGACGAACGAACGACTGATCGATCTTGAGGGCATCGAGCGGAAACTTCCGGAGGTAGCTGAGGCTGGAAAAACCCGTGCCAAAATCGTCGATCGCCACCTGCACGCCTCTTTCCCTGAGGCTTTGCAGGATGGTTGTCGCGAGCTCGGCGTGCTTCATCAGCACGCTTTCGGTCAGTTCGAGCACGAGGGATTTCGGATCGAGGTCCGTTTCGCTGAGGATCGCGAACATATGTTCGAGAAAATTCTCATCGCGGAACTCCAACGCGGAGGCATTCACCGCCATGGTGATTTTCGGCAGCCCGGCATCAATCCAGGCGCGGGCCTGCAAGCACGCCGTACGAAGGACCCATGCGCCGATCGGCACAATCAGGCCGCAATCCTCGGCGACCGAAATAAACTGTACCGGCGGAACCAATCCTCGCGTCGGGTGCATCCAGCGGATCAACGCCTCGGCCCCGGTGATCTCCCCCGTGGCCAGGTCGATGACCGGCTGATAGTGCAGCACGAATTCCCGCCGTTCCAACGCGCGCCGTAGACCTTCCTCGATAAACTGCCGCTCTACCGCGCGGACGTTCATTTCCGCTTTGAAGAACTGATAGCCTTGGCGCCCGTTTTCCTTCGCCTGGTACATCGCGGTGTCCGCGTTCTTGATCAATGCCTCGGCATCGAGGCCGTCGTCGGGATAGACGCTGACGCCGATGCTGGCGGTGATGTGGAGATCGTGGCCGTCGATGAGGTGAGGTTCCGCCACCGCGTGCAGCATTCGTCTAGCCGTGAGGGCGGCGTCTACGGGTTGTTCAACATCGGTCAGCAGAATGACGAACTCGTCGCCTCCCTGCCGGCTTACCGTGTCCGTGCCGCGTACGCACTCGACCAAGCGCTTGGCGACGGATTGAAGAAGCTTGTCGCCGAGCGGATGTCCCAGAGAATCGTTGATGTGCTTGAAGTTATCGAGATCCAAAAACAGCACCGCGAACGTATTGCTGTGTCGTCGCGCCGAGGCGATCGCCACGGTAATCCGATCGCCCAGGAGCAGTTGATTGGGCAAATCGGTCAGCACGTCGTGCTCGGCCGAATGAACCAGCTCCAGCGCCATCGACCTGGCCGCGCTCACGTCGCGAAAATTGATTACGGCCCCGGCAATCCCTCCTCCACGATCGTGGATCGGCGAGACGCTTTCTTCGATCCAAGCTTCAAATCCGTCGCGGCGGACGAGGATACAATTCGGCGGCAGGTGCACGATCTGGTCTTGCCTAACGGCCATTTCCATTTGGTCGGGGGCGGGATCGTGAGTTGTGGCGTCCAGGGGTCGGAAAACTTCAGCCAGGGGCCGGCCGGCCGCCTCCCGCCATGACCAGCCCGTCATTTTCTCCGCGACCGCGTTGAGGAACGTAACATTGCCCGCGATATCCGCGGACAACACGGCGTCGCCAATGCTCTTGAGCGTGACTTCGGCGGTTTCCTTTTCTGCGAACAACTCCCCCTCGGCCCGCCGGCGCCTGGAGTTGTCGCGCAACACATCCCAAAATGCGGTGATTGTGATCAGCAAGCCGAAACAAGTCCCGAGCATCAGCGTAATTTTGCTCTGGCCTAGGCGCGCCGCCGCGTCGGTATTGCGTTGCGCCAGCAATTGCTCTTCATTGTCCTGTGCCTGGTGGACGACTGCTTCAAGCCGATTCATGGCCGCCCGGAATTGTCCTCCGCGAATCTCATCCGCAGCCGCCTCGAACCCGTTGGTTCGGCGCAGATCCACGGCCCTCTCTGCAAGCTGAACCCTCTCGGCAAGCAGCGCTCTAATGGTTGAGAGCCTGCGCTGTTGTTCAGCATTGTCTACGGTCAGGTTGCGAATGATTAGCTCGTGTTGCTCCGCGCTGGCTTCGCTGGCGCGCAAGGCGACGACATCGGATTCGTCAGCCGTCAAGAGAAACCTGCGGCTACTAGCTTCAATTCTTGCAACATCTAAATCAAATTCAGAAAAATTATCTATGACTTGATGAGTGTGTTGTACCCAATTGTTACTTTCACTTTCTTCATCCAAGACATGATAGGTAAATACACCCACCAAGAGTAAAAACCCAAGAGCAACCGGGAATGCGAATTGCACTCTGTGATTTATCAGGAACTTGGCAATCATGGCAGATCGCCCCAGTCGGCACTTGCCTGAGGGCTTGGGCTTGCCATCGACTCAATCCGTTGCGCGGCTTGCTCCGGCAGCGGCGGTGAGGCCATTTTCGTCAACGGCGGACCGGCGCTGGCGATAGCCTGTTCGCAAAGTGCTGCCTCGTGGATTGACACCAAATCTCCCCGGGGAAAGGGCCAAATTACTTAAGATTTTTGGAAGTGTCCCGAGTTGACTTAAGTCAAAAGTAATATAACCTCACTTCATTCAACTGAATGAGCGACGAAGTTCTTAATTATTTTTTCATCACGCTTCGGCTTTTAGCCGAAATGATGCTTTACGGCGATGAACCGGAGTGGGCGGAGGGGACATCCGCCGCGATTGGGTTCACGCATAATGTCACTCCGCATGCCCGTACCTGACATGAACGATCCGGGCTAGGATGTAGCGTAATAGCGCATAGTTCACTTGCGTCGGCGCGCTCGCAACGACGCGGCATCGCCCCATATCAGGCGCAAGATCATGAGCACCTTGTTCGAAAACCAGGCACCGCACCCGCTGGCCGACCGGCTGCGGCCGAAGCGGCTCGCCGACATAGTCGGCCAGGACCATCTGCTTGGTCCCGACGGGCCGATCGGCCGGATGGTGGCGAGCCGGCGCCTGGCGTCGATGATCCTGTGGGGTCCTCCCGGCTGCGGCAAGACGACGATCGCGCGCCTCCTGGCCGAGGGCACCGACCTCGCCTTCGAGCCTCTTTCAGCGGTGTTCTCCGGCGTCGCCGATCTGCGAAAAATCTTCGACAACGCCAAGAAGCACCGCGGCATGGGCCAGGGCACGCTGCTCTTCGTCGACGAGATCCACCGGTTCAACCGCGCCCAGCAGGACGCGTTCCTGCCCTATGTCGAGGACGGTACGGTGATCCTCGTCGGCGCGACCACCGAGAACCCGTCCTTCGAGCTGATCGGCGCGCTGCTGTCGCGCGCCCAGGTCTTCGTGCTGCGCCGGCTTGGCGACGCGGACCTGGAAACCCTCGTCGACCGCGCCGAAAGCAACATCGGCAAGACCTTGCCGCTGTCTCCCGATGGCCGCGCGGCGCTCAGGGCGATGGCCGATGGCGACGGCCGCTTTCTGCTGAATCTGGTCGAGGAGATTGAGCGCCTCCCGCCCGACGCGCCGCTTGGCCCGGCCGAGCTCGCCGAGCTCGTCCAGCGTCGCGCGCCGCTCTACGACAAGCAGCAGGAGGGCCACTACAATTTGATCAGCGCGCTGCACAAATCGCTGCGCGGATCGGACACCGACGCAGCGCTTTATTGGCTGGCGCGGATGCTCGCCGGCGGCGAGGACCCGATCTATGTGCTGCGCCGGCTGACGCGTGCGGCGGTCGAGGACATCGGCCTCGCCGACCCGCAGGCCGTGGTGCAAGCGCTGGCGGCCTGGGATGTCTATGACCGGCTCGGCTCGCCCGAGGGCGAGCTGGCGGTCGCCCAGCTGGTGATCTTCCTCGCGACCGCGCCGAAATCGAACGCGGTGTACACCGCGTTCGGCCAGGCGAGCGGTATGGCGCGCGAGACCGGCTCCCTGATGCCGCCCAAGCACATCCTCAACGCGCCGACGCGCCTGATGCGCGATCTCGGCTACGGCAAGGGCTATGTCTACGACCACGGCACCGAAGAGGCGTTCTCGGGCCAGAACTATTTCCCGGACGGCGTCGCGCGCCGCGAGTTCTACCACCCGACCGAGCGTGGCTTCGAGCGCGAGGTCAAGAAGCGACTCGAATACTGGGCGCGATTACGCGAACGTGCGGCGGGGAAATAATATGCATGAGCGCTGTGCGTCCTTCGAGACGCGCCTTCGGCGCTCCTCAGGATGAGGAAGAATTGTGCGTGGCATAACGAAAAATCCTCATCCTGAGGTGCCTCGCGCAGCGAGGCCTCGAAGGACGCGCGATAGAGTGCCCGGGTCGGCGAAATGAGCGACATGGTCACGGTCGGCGAGGCCGACGGGACGCTGCGCCTCGACCGCTGGTTTCGACGGCACTACCCAACCGTTGCGCATGGCCACCTCGAAAAGCTGCTGCGCACCGGACAGGTGCGAGTTGACGGGAAGAAGGCGAAATCGGGCGACCGGGTATCGCCGGGCATGGCGATCCGCGTCCCGCCGCTGAGCGAGCCCACGCAGTCTCCGGAAGGCCCGGCGCGCGTCCGCCCGCAGGACGAGGCGCTGCTGCGCAGCCTCGTCATCCACCGCGACGAATTGGCGATCGTCCTCAACAAGCCGCCAGGCTTGGCGGTGCAGGGCGGAAGCGGTACGACCCGCCACGTCGATGGCCTCCTCGACGGGCTGCGCTTCGGCCACGCCGAGCGACCGCGCCTCGTGCATCGCCTCGACAAGGACACCAGCGGCGTGCTGCTGATCGCGCGCACCGCCGCGGCCGCGGCGTTCTTCACCCGCGCGTTTCGCGACAAGACAACGCGCAAAATCTATTGGGCGATCGTCGCCGGGCTGCCGAACCCGCGCCAGGGGAAGATCGACCTTTCGCTTACCAAGGGAGCGGGAAAAGGCGGCGAGCGCGTCCGGCCGGACGACGATGGCAAGGACGCGGTCACCTATTACCGGGTGATCGATGCCGCCGGAGACAAGGCGAGCTGGCTCGCGCTCTTGCCGCTGACTGGGCGGACCCACCAGCTGCGCGCGCATTGCGCGGCGATCGGCACACCGATCCTCGGCGACGGCAAGTACGGCGGAGCGGCTGCGCATATCCCGGGAGGCGCCGCCGAGCGTCGCCTGCACCTGCATGCGCGCTCGCTGGCGATCCCGCATCCTGCCGGGTTCACGCTCGAAATCACCGCGCCGCTGCCGGCCCACATGCGGCGGATGTGGGATTTTCTCGGCTTTGCCGCCGACGCACCCAATCCGTTCGCCGAGGTGGAGCTTCCGGCATGAGGCGTGTCTACAAAATGGTCGAGGTGCGCCCGGTCGAGACCGGCTGGGGCGTCTTGCTCGACGGCCGGCCGCTGCGCACCCCGGCAAAACGCGAGCTGGCCGTGCCGCACGAGCGCCTCGCCGCCGCAATCGCCGCCGAATGGGATGCGCAAGATATCGATATCCGTCCGCACACGATGCCGCTAACCCGGCTCGCCGCGACCGCGCTCGACCACACCGCGACCGCGCGCGACAGGATCATCGCCGAAATCGCCAACTACGCCGGCACCGACCTCGTCTGCTATCGCGCCGAAGGCCCCCCGAAACTGGTCGCGCGCCAGCACGAGACATGGCAGCCGCTGATCGACTGGGCGGCCGGTCGCTACGATGCCGGGCTCGCGGTCACCGCCGGCATCCTGCCGCAACCGCAATCGCCGGCGAGCCTCAAGGCCTTTGCCGGCGTCGTCGCGGCGCTCGACGATTTCCGCCTGACCGCGGTGCAGGCGGTAGCCGGCGCGTGCGGCTCGCTGGTCATCGCCCTCGCGCTCCTCGAGGGCCGGCTCGACGCCGAAGCCGCCTTCGCCGCCTCGCAGCTCGACGAAATCTTCCAGATCGAAGCCTGGGGCGAGGACGCCGAAGCGACCCACCGCCGCGCCCTCCTTGCCGAAGACATCAGGGCGACGGCCCGGTTCTTGGAATTGCTCGGCCGGTGATGGGCACGTTTCACGCCTTACCGGTTGCGGCTGTGGTTGGGCTATTGCTGGCGCGCGCCGCGCCAGCATTCTGCGAGGAAAGCGATGGGTCCCACCTGACCCCGGGGGCGGCCCTGGCACGCATCTTGGTCCCTGCCGGCTGGATCGCCGAAAACGTCAACTCCTGGGTCAATGATCACACGGCCTACGCGGCTCCCTGCCGGACGGACGATGTGGCGGAGGAGCTGCAATATCTCGAAAGGCTCGCGGTTCGCGATCAGGACCTGCGCGACGTCGCGCTGGCGCAACTCACGCACCCGGTCGTCGAAGGCAATTCGACCGCGAGCCGGCACACCGAAATCGCTGCTCACGCGTTGACGAAACTCGACAACGACATCACCGCGATCGACCAGCTGACGGTAAGGTTGGCCGCCTTGCCGGATTGCGATGGCGCCGCCACCGCAGCAGTCACCCCGGCGCCACCACCCGCACCGGCGGTTGCAGCCGTACCGCCCGAACCCGCACCCCCAACACCGACCGAGGCGGCCGACGTCCAATCGACGCCGGCGGCGCCGGCTGCCGCTGGGGGAGGACCCGCCGCCCCGCCGCGCGACGAAGAGGTTTTCGTCGTGCGGTTCGACAGCGAGATGCGGCTGCACCTGACGCCGACCGGCGTCCAGACGTTGCGTAAGGCGGTGGCGGCGTCCGAGGTCGGACGCAACGTGCGAGTCGCGATCGAAGGTTGCGACGACCCCGCACTCGCCGACCGAAACTATTGCGCGCGCCGCCTCATTTCACTCAAGCAGATGCTGGCCGACAAAGGCATCAAAAACCCGGGCGAGCTCGTCGGCGCCGGCCGCTAGCTTGCGACGGGAAGCGTACCTCAGCGCGGCTCCTTGAATACCTTCGAGGCCACCATCATCGACTCGCGGACGACCGGCGCGCCGACATAGCCCAACAAATGGAGGATCACTTCGGTCAGCTCCTCTTCGGTCCAGCCTTGGCGCAGCGCCATGCGCAAATGCAGCGCCAGTTCCGGCTCGCGCCCCATGCAGGTGTCCGAGACGACGCAGATCAGCGCCCGCGTCTTGAGATCGAGCCCCGGCCGCGTCCACAGCGCGCCGAACACGGTCTCGGTCGCGACTTCGATGAATTTCTTCATCACCGGGTCGCTGTAGACTTCCTTTGCCGCCTTCTCGACCGCGGCCTCGCCCATCAGTTTGCGCCGCATCGCCGCGCCGCGGCGATAAAGCTCGCTTTCCGACATTTTGGCCCTCGCTTTCCGCGAAATCCGTCGCCCGTATGATCTTGCCTTGCAAATAGGCAGCCAAACAAGGCGCGCGCTGGCCTTGCTCCGTGGTTGATGCTATTCGGCGGGTATGACCGACATCCTGAGACGCCTGGAGGACAAGCGCGGCGCGGCGCGCGCCGGCGGTGGCAAGCGCCGGGTCGACGTGCAGCACGCCAAGGGCAAGCTGACCGCGCGCGAGCGGCTCGAAGTCCTGCTCGACCCCGATTCCTTCGAAGAGTGGGACATGTTCGTCGAGCACCGCGCCCAGGATTTCGGCATCGGCGAGCAGAAGGTGCCGGGCGACGGCGTCGTCACCGGGCACGGCACGATCGATGGCCGTCTCGTCTTTGTCTTCAGCCAGGATTTCACCGTGTTCGGCGGCTCGCTCGGCGAGGCGCACGCAGCGAAGATCTGCAAGATCATGGATCAGGCGTTGAATGTCGGCGCGCCGGTCATCGGCCTCAACGATTCCGGCGGCGCGCGCATCCAGGAGGGTGTCGACTCGCTCGCGGGCTATGCCGAGGTGTTCGAGCGCAATGTCCTGGCCTCGGGCGTCGTGCCGCAGGTATCGCTGATCATGGGCCCGTGCGCCGGCGGCGCGGTCTATTCGCCGGCGATGACCGACTTCATCTTTATGGTCAAGGACAGCTCCTACATGTTCGTGACCGGCCCCGAGGTCGTGAAGACGGTGACGCACGAGACGGTGACGCAGGAAGAGCTGGGCGGTGCGGTCACCCATACGACCAAATCGGGGGTCGCCGACCTCGCCTTCGAGAACGATGTCGAGGCCTTGCTCGAGCTGCGGCGGTTCATGGGCTTCCTGCCCAGCTCGAACCGCGGCCCACTGGCGCCGCGACCCTTCACCGACCGGCGCGACCGCGATGAGCCGTCGCTCGACACGCTGATCCCCGCCAACCCGAACAAGCCGTACGATATCAAGGAGCTGATCGAGAAAATCGTCGATGACGGCGATTTCTTCGAGCTGCAGCCTCATTACGCCGGCAACATCATCGTTGGCTTCGCCCGCATGGAAGGCGCGACGATCGGCATCGTCGCCAACCAGCCGATGGTGCTGGCCGGCTGTCTCGATATCGATAGCGCGCGCAAGGCCGGCCGTTTCGTCCGCTTCTGCGACTGCTTCAACATCCCGATCGTGACCTTTGTCGACGTGCCGGGGTTCCTGCCCGGCACCGCGCAGGAATACGGTGGGATCATCAAGCACGGCGCGAAGCTGCTGTTCGCGTTTGCCGAGGCGACCGTGCCCAAGGTGACGCTGATCACCCGCAAGGCCTATGGCGGGGCCTATGACGTGATGAGCTCGAAGCATTTGCGCGGCGACGTCAACTTCGCCTGGCCCTCGGCCGAAATCGCGGTGATGGGGCCGAAAGGCGCGGTCGAGATCATCTTCCGCGCCGATCTGAAGGACCAGGTGTCGATCGACGCGCGCACGCAGGAATACCGCGAGAAATTCGCCAACCCATTCGTCGCCGCCAGCCGCGGCTTTATCGATGACGTGATCCAGCCCGCGACCACCAGACGCCGCCTCTGCCGCGCGCTACACATGCTGCGCGACAAGCAACTCGCCAACCCATGGAAGAAGCACGATAACATTCCGCTGTGAGCGCTGGATTGGCGTCGTGCGTCCTTCGAGACGCGCTCTGCGAGCGCTCCTCAGGATGAGGGATTTTCCTTTATGCCATCCAAGAACATCCCCATCCTGAGGTGCCTTGCGCAGCAAGGCCTCGAAGGACGCACTTCCAACCTGTAACACTAGATGTTCGAGAAAATCCTGATCGCCAATCGCGGCGAGATTGCCTGCCGGGTGATCCGCACCGCCCGGCGCATGGGCATCAAGACGGTCGCGGTCTATTCCGAGGCCGATGCCGAGGCGCTGCATGTGCGTGAGGCGGACGAGGCGGTGGCGATCGGCCCGGCGCCGGCGGCCGAGAGCTACCTCAAAATCGACCGTATTGTCGCCGCCTGCCAGGCAACCGGCGCCGAGGCGGTGCATCCCGGATACGGCTTCCTCTCCGAGCGCCCGGCTTTCGCCGAGGCGCTTACGCAGGCCGGGATAGCCTTTATCGGCCCAACCCCCGAAGCCATCGCCGCGATGGGCGACAAAATCGAGTCGAAGAAGCTGGCCGCCGCGGCCGGTGTGTCGACCGTGCCGGGCCATCTCGGCATCATCGAAGACGCCGTGGTGGCGGCTCGCATCGCCGAGGGCATCGGCTATCCAGTGATGGTCAAGGCCTCGGCCGGCGGCGGCGGCAAGGGCATGCGCATCGCCCATGACGAGGCCGAGCTGCGCGAAGGCTTCAGCTCGGCGCAACACGAGGCGAAATCGAGCTTTGGCGACGACCGCGTGTTCCTCGAAAAATACATCGAGGAGCCGCGCCATATTGAGATCCAGGTACTGGGCGATGCGCACGGCAATGTCGTGCATTTGGGCGAGCGCGAATGCTCGATCCAGCGGCGGCATCAGAAGGTCATCGAGGAAGCGCCGAGCCCGTTCCTCGATCCGGCCACCCGCGCCGCGATGGGCGCGCAGGCGGTGACCTTGGCCAAGGCCGTCGGCTATCGCTCGGCGGGTACCGTCGAGTTCATCGTCGATCGCAATAAAAACTTCTACTTCCTTGAAATGAACACAAGATTACAGGTCGAACACCCGGTGACCGAGCTGGTGACCGGGCTCGACCTGGTCGAGTTGATGATCCGCATCGCCGCTGGCGAGAAGCTGCCGTTCGAGCAGGAGGACATCAAGCAGACGGGCTGGGCCATCGAGGCGCGGGTCTACGCCGAGGACCCGACGCGCAACTTCTTGCCGTCGATCGGCCGGTTGACTCGCTACCTGCCGCCGGAAGCCGAGGGCATTCGCATCGACAGCGGCGTCACCGAGGGCGCGGAGATTTCGATCTTCTACGACCCGATGATCGCCAAGCTCTGCGCCTATGGCGAGGATCGCGCCGCCGCCACGCAGCGCCTCGCCGAGGCGCTCGACGGCTTCTATGTCGCCGGGCTGCGCCACAACATCGCGTTCCTCGCGGCGATCGCCAATAGCGAGCGGTTTCGGCGCGGTGCGCTGTCGACGGATTTCATCGCGCAGGAATTTCCCGACGGCTTCGCGTCGCCGGCGGAGTTCACCGCGTCCGACCGCGTCATCCTGCTCGCCGCCGTGCTCGCCGAGCGGTGTCTTGCCGCCGCGCCGCAACCGGCCGAGCTGACCGTGCTGCTCGACGGTGAGCCGCATGCCGCGACGGTTCGCCCCGAGCCAGTCGGGTATGCGATCGAATATGGGGGCGAAACCTGGCTCGCGGCGAGCGACTGGCTACCGGCCGACAAGCTGCTGCATCTGCGCATCGAAGATCGGGTCGCGACCGTGCAGATCGATCGCTTGGCCGGAAGCGCGTTTAACCTCTCCCATGCCGGGGTCACCCGCCGCGCGCAGGTCTTGCTGCCGCGCACCGCCGCGCTGCTCAAGATGATGCCGCCCAAGGCCGCCGCCGACACCTCGCGGCTGGTGCTGTCACCGATGCCCGGGCTGCTGTCGGCGGTCGTCGTCGCGGAGGGCCAGGAGGTCAAGGCCGGCGAACCGGTCGCGATCGTCGAGGCGATGAAGATGGAAAACGTGCTGCGCGCCGAGCGCGACGGCACGGTCGCCAAGCTCTGCGCCAAGGCCGGCGACAGTCTGGCGGTCGATCAGGTGATCCTCGAATTCGCGTGATGCGAACGGTCCGGCTCGTCATCACGGGTAGGGTGCAAGGCGTCGGTTACCGCATCTGGGCCGAGCGCATCGCCGCCGCTCTCCGCATTCGTGGCTGGGTGCGCAACCGCGGCGACGGTAGCGTCGAGTTGCTCGCGATCGGCGAGGATGACGCGGTCGCGGCGCTGATCGAGGCGTGCCGAACAGGCCCACGCGCGGCGATTGTCACGGACGTCGTTGTCGACGATGGCAAGCACGACGGCAGCACCGGATTTTCGTCGAAGCCAACGGTCTGAACCATTTGGGCTGGACGCACGGTGAGCTTGCAGCCGGGATTTACCCCACCTCCATCGGTAGGCTCTCGTCGATCGCCCATTCCGACATCGAGGCGTCGTAGAGCCTCACATCGGGGTGACCGAGCATGACGAGGGCGTGCGCGGTCGCGCTCGCGGCGATGCCGCCGCCGCAATAGGTGATGACCTGCTTGTCGAACGCATGGACTCGGTCGAACTGCGCACGGAGCTGCACCGGCGGCAGGAAGGTGTTGGTCGCCGGGTCGATCAGTCCGACCGTCGGCACATTGACGCTGCCCTTGATCCGCCCGGGTCGGCCATAGGTGTTGTCGCCGGCGCCGGCGTGCTGCGCCGCCTGCAGCGCGTTGATCGTGCACACCGCGCCATCGCCGATCGCCGCCAGCACGTCATGCTTGTCGGCCATCAGCTTCCTGGCCGGTCGCTCGGTAAAGCTGCCCGCCGGTCGCGCCTTCGCCAGCCCGGCCTCGACCGCGCGGCCTTCCTTGGTCCATTTCTGGAAGCCACCGTTGAGCACCGCGGCGTTGTCGAAGCCGTAGACGCGCAGCACCCACCACACCCGCGTCGCCCATTGCGGGTTCGCGGTGCTGTAGGTGACGATTTTGCTGTCGTCCGAGATCCCGAACCGGCGCATCGACGAGGCGAATTCGCCCGGTTTCGGCAGCATAAAGCGCAGCGGCAGCGCAGCGTTATCCGACAGATCGGCCTGCAGATCGACGAACTGCGCGCCGGGGATGTGGCCCTTCTCAAAATCCTCGCGGCCGGGTTTGACCGTATAGGTGATCTTCGGATCGGGGATCAGATGCGTCGTGCAGTCGAGCACGACGAGCTTCGGGTCGCCGAGATGCGTCGCGAGCCAATCGGTCTCGACCAGGTATTCGGGATGGGCGTAGCCGTTGTCGGGCATGGTTTCCTCCTAGGGTTCTCGGTGTTCCGGCCCCAGCGGCCGCAAGCGCGTGCCGGCTCGCAGGCGCTCGTAAGGCAGCTCGACCGGGTCGCTGACATGCGCGCCGGGCGACAGCACGCATAGCACGGCCTCCGCGATCGGCTGAAAATCGGCGCGGAAGTGTACGGTGGATTTGAGCGCGAGGATCGGCACTGCGGCGGGCTCGACGCCGACATGGCGGAACTGCTCCTGGTCGATCGCCTGGATGCGCGCCGCGGCGAGCACCACCGACACGCCGCTCTCCTCGTCGGTGACCAGCGCCATCGGGCCGATATGGAACTTGGCGCCGCCGAACATCGGTCCGGTGCCGACAAAATCGCCGCTCGCGACGCGCATCACCCGCCAGCGGGCCTCGACCGGCGTCTCGCCGGCATAGCCTACCTTGGCGCCGATGGCGCAGGGCAACAACGCCCCCTCGCCCACCGCATGCGCCGCCGCGGCGGCCTCGGGATCGACGATCAGGCCGATCACCGCGCCCGAGGCCCGGTGCGCGATCAGCGCGCGCAGCAACCCGACCGTGTCCGAGGTGCCGCCGGCGCCGGGATTGTCCTGGATGTCGGCGAGCACGATCGGCCGCGTAGCATTTTTCGCGAGGCGGAGCGCTTCGACCGCCGCCTCGTCGGCGGTGTAGAGCCGGCCGGCGAACTCCGCCTCCTTGGCGTTGATCGCCGCGAGAATGCGGTCGGCCGCCGCGTCGGCAGTCTCCTGGTCGCGGCCATAGACCACCAGCGCCGGGCCGCATTCCTTGATGTCGGCCGGCGGGAAACCCGGCGTGTGGGTGATGCTGACGATGCCCTGGTTGTGGGAGGCGCTGCCCTTCTCGATGTCGTCCATCAGATCGAAAACGCCCTTGGTCGGCTCGGCGAGCGTGCATTGCCAGACCAGCGGGATCAGGAAATCGGCCTGGCGGAAAGCCTTGTAGAGCGGCCGCTTCTCGCGGATCAGTCGGTCGAGCAGATCGGCGGCGCGGCTGCCGGTCGCCGCCATATCGACATGCGGATAGGTGCGGTAGCCGACCATCGCCGACGCGTGGCGCACCATCGCTTCGGTCATGTTGGTGTGGAAATCGAGGCTGGTGACGATCGGCAAGGCGTCGCCGACGAGGGCGCGAATGCGGCGCAGCAATTCGCCCTCGCCGTCCTCATGATGCGCGGCGACCATCGCGCCGTGCAGGTCGAGGAAGATTCCATCGAGCGGCCCGGCGGCCGCGAGGTCCTCGAGCATCCTGCCGACGACGAGCTCGTAGGCGTCCTCATCGACATAGGACGACGGCGGCGCCGAGCACCAGGACAGCGGGATCAGCTCGTGCCCCAGCCCGGTCAGGGTCTTGACCGCACCGGCGATCGGAATGTTGAAACCCTCGACCGCGTCGAACAGCTCGGCCCCGCGGACATAGCCGGGCCACGCATCGGCCCGCTCGAAATCCGCCCAGGTCGCGCGCTGCGGCGCGAACGTGTTGGTCTCGTGCTGAAACCCGCCGACCGCGATGCGTGGCATTACTTGACCTCTTTCGGATAGTCACGCCCGGACGACAAGAAGCGAATCAGCTCGCGAAAAGCGTCGTCCGTTGCCGGGTCTACATCGAAGTCGAGTTCGACCGGCTCCACCGGGAGCTCCTCGATCTCTGGAAAATCCTCCTCGATTGGTTCGAGCGTGGCGAGGACCTCCAGCAACCGGCGGTTCGATGATTCACGCTCCGTCGTCACCTGTCCCCATTGCGATGTCGTGTTGCCGGAACGCAGTATAGGTGAACGGATAGGTTAGGCGCCCGAGGTTTCAGGGAGAATATGCATGGAAACGCGCGCGGCGGTCGCTCACCAGGCCGGAAAACCGCTGACCATCGAGACGGTTCGGCTCGACGGCCCGAAGGCGGGCGAGGTGCTGGTCGAGGTCAAGGCGACCGGGATTTGCCACACCGATGCGTTCACCCTGTCGGGCGGCGACCCGGAGGGGCTGTTCCCGGCGATCCTCGGGCACGAGGGCGCCGGGATCGTCGTCGACGTCGGGCCGGGGGTCGTGAGCCTCAAGAAAGGCGATCACGTGATCCCGCTCTACACCCCGGAATGCCGGCAATGCGAGAGCTGCCTGTCGCGCAAGACCAACCTGTGCACCGCGATCCGTTCGACCCAGGGCCAGGGCGTGATGCCCGACGGCACCAGCCGGTTCTCGTTGGGAGGTCAAAAGATCCACCACTACATGGGCACCTCGACCTTTGCGAATTTTACCGTCCTGCCCGAGATTGCGGTCGCCAAAATCCGCGAGGACGCGCCGTTCGACAAGGTCTGCTACATCGGCTGCGGCGTGACGACCGGGATCGGCGCAGTGATCAACACCGCCAAGGTCGAGCCCGGCGCCAAGGTTGTCGTATTCGGCCTCGGCGGGATCGGGCTCAATGTCGTCCAGGGCGCGCGCATGGTCGGCGCCGAGATGATTGTCGGCGTCGACCTCAACCCGCGCCGCCGCGCGCTCGCCGAAAAATTCGGCATGACCCATTTCGTCAACCCGAGCGAGGTCGCGGGCGATCTCGTGCCGTATCTTGTCGAGCTGACCAAGGGCGGCGCCGATTACAGTTTCGAGTGCATCGGCAATGTTCAGACGATGCGCCAGGCACTCGAATGCTGCCATCGCGGCTGGGGGGTCAGCGTGATCATCGGCGTTGCCGGCGCGGGCCAGGAGATCAGCACCCGGCCGTTCCAGCTCGTCACCGGCCGCATCTGGAAGGGCACCGCGTTCGGCGGCGCGCGCGGCCGCACCGACGTGCCGCGGATCGTCGACTGGTACATGGACGGCAAAATCAACATCGACGATCTGATCACCCACACGATGCCGCTCGACGACATCAACAAGGGCTTCGACCTGATGCATCACGGCGAATCGATCCGCAGCGTCGTCGTTTATTAGGCGCTGACGGGCGATGTGGCGGCGTTGCGGTCACGGCTTCACGCCGGCCCACACGCCGATATCGATTCGATTGAGGAGCGGCTTGCTTGCCAAGGTTGCCAGGTATTCGTCGGTGGCCGACCGGCTTCCTTGGTAGAACCCATAGTCGTCCACGATCAATACGCCGCCTGGAGACAGGTGTGGATACAGATATTCCAGCTCGATCTTTGTCGAAGAATAGAAATCGGTATCGAGCCGCAAGAGGCTGAGCGATCCGATTTGGGCGCCCGGTATGGTATTTTCCACCAAGCCAGGCACGAGCTCGAATTGGTCGGTCGGTAGGCCGGCTTCCGCGATGTTGGCCAGGACAGCAGAAAGATAATTGGGAAGTTTGTAGTCAATCTTCTCCGGGCGCCCCAAGACTTCAGATTGGGAGCCTATAGGCGGCCCCTCGAAAGTGTCGAACAGCACGATACGCTTCCAAATCCCCAGTTGGTTGCACAGCAGGGCCATGAAAATCGCCATGCCGCCAAAAAAACATCCACATTCCACGATATCGCCGGCGATCCGGTTATCCGCGATATATTTGAGCGTTTGATAGGTGTTGTAGAACCCGGTGACATGAACCATCGAGTATTTCTTGGCTATTTCGTACAGCTGCCAAAACTCGCGGTCGATGATCTCGGGAAAATTGATCTTTTGGCGGGTTGGCAAGGCATCGATATCCGGTACGAGGTGGGTGGCGTAACGAAAATTATCGATGCCGTTCGCCATGTTGCCCTCTCAAGGATCGGCCGGTTGATGATAACCGCGCGGCGCCCGCCACCCCAGCCCGCCGACGATGGAACCGGGATGCGGCGCCTTCTTGGTCGAAAGGTCAGTGCGTCGAGCGCGGCGACGTGCCCGAGGATTGCAGCTGGCGGTTTGGTTCCAGGGGCGCGGTCACCGCGGTGGGTTGATCCTGCGGCCGATCAGCCCTGACCACCAGCGCTCGCGCGGCGGCTCGAAGCGCTCGGCAGACCCCGGCGGCAGCCCGTGGTCGGGGCCGCCGGTGATCGCGTCGAGCAGGGTCGTGGTACCGACCGTCCCGACCGACTCGCCGCGCCAGGTCACGATGTAGCGCAGGAAGGCGGTCTGGCTGGCCGTGAGGTCGATGAACCGGCCGCTCGAGCGCCCCGGATTGGCATAAACGATCCGCGCGTTGACCTGCGTGCCGACCTCGATCCCGTCGATTGTCAGTCGCAAGGTCACCGGCACGATCGTGTTGGCGGCGGCGTTCGCCATGCCGGTCACCGCAAACCCGCCGATCGACACGTCGATCAGGCTGCATCGCATGCCGTTGATCTCGATCTCGGCGGGCAGCTGAACCCGGCGGTAGAGCCGGCGGTTACGCGGCAGCGCCTGCCGGCCGACCCGGTCTATCGCCGGGACCGGGTTCGCGACGGTGCGCACCGGATCGGCCGGGCGGCGCGCCGCTGCTTCCGGCGCCGCTGTCGCTTGCGGCGGTGGCGGCGGTGTGGGCGGCGCCGGGCGCACCGGCGGAGGCGGTGCCGGCCGGATCACGCTCGGCCTGGCGACCCGCGGCGCGGTCGCGCGGTCCCCAGGGCGGCTGCTGAGACGCGCGACCGGGGCCTGCGAACCGCTTGGCGCCGGAGGCGGCTCGGGTGGCGGCGCGGCGTCGATCGGCGACGGATCGATCTCGATCAATGGCGCCACTTCGGGCTGCTCGGCGAGCAACGCAACGATGTCTTCCACTGAAGGGTCGGCCGCTTGCGCCTCGGCGACAGCCGGTTCGGGCTCGGCAAATCCGTGGAACTGCGGCCCCCGCTCCCCCGCGCTTTGCCGCGTGGGCGGCGGCGGCGCGACGGGCGGCTTCGGCCGCGACGCGGCGGGCGGCGCCGGCGTGTCGCCGGCGAGCCGGTGAAAAACAGCGGACAAGGCGGTAGGTTGGGATGCTGACACGGGCAGTCGCGCGCGCTGCTTTGAGGTCGCCGGATCATAGCCGATCCGAGAAGCCTGTCACCTGCCGGGCAGTTCTGTGGCAATAAGGTCGCGACCCGCGCGGTGATAAGAGGGCGACAGCCCCAGGGGACAATGAAGGGACGGTGATGAGCGCGACGGACTACCTGCTGGCGATCGATCAGGGTACGACCAGCACCCGCGCGATCCTGTTCGACGCCGCGGGCACCGTGCGGAACGTCGCCCGCCGCGACCTGCCGCAGATCTACCCGCGGCCCGGCTGGGTCGAGCACGACCCGGAGGAAATCTGGCAAGCGGTCCTCGCCACATGCCGCGAGGCAATCGCCACCGCCGGTGGCAAGCCCATCGCCGCGATCGGCATCACCAACCAGCGCGAAACCACGGTGCTTTGGGAACGGCGCAGCGGCAGGCCGGTGCACAACGCGATCGTCTGGCAGGACCGCCGCACCGCGCCGATCTGCGAGCGCTGGCGCGCGGAGGGGTTTTCCGCGCCGGTCGCCGAGCGCACCGGCCTCGTCATCGATCCATATTTCTCGGCATCGAAGATCCGTTGGCTGCTCGACAGCGTCCCGGGCCTCGGCGAGCGCGCGGCGGCGGGCCACATCGCCTTCGGGACGATCGACACCTGGCTGCTGTGGCGCCTTTCGGGCGGCGCGCGGCACCAGACCGATGTCACCAACGCCTCGCGCACGATGCTCTACGATCTCAACCGCCTTGTCTGGGACGAGGCGCTGCTCGACGGGTTCGGCATCCCCGCGGCGATCCTGCCGGAGGCCCGCGATACCGACGCCGATTTCGGCAGCAGCGAGCGCGCGCTGTTCGGCGACCGGATCCCGATCGCCGGGATCGTCGGCGACCAGCAGGCGGCGCTGATCGGCCAGGCTTGCTTTCGTGCCGGCATGGTCAAGTCGACCTATGGCACCGGCGCCTTCGCGCTGGCCCATACCGGCGCGAAGCCGGCCGCCTCCACACATCAAATGCTGACGACAATCGCCTACCGGCTCGGCGGCGAAACCGCCTACGCGCTCGAAGGCAGCATCTTTATCGCCGGCGCCGCGGTGCAATGGCTGCGCGACCGGCTGCGCGTGATCGCCGCGGCGGGCGACACGCAGGCACTGGCCGAACAGGCCGATCCGCGCCAACGGCTCTATTTCGTGCCGGCGTTCGCCGGGCTCGGCGCGCCTTATTGGGAGCCGGCGGCACGCGGCACGATCGTCGGGCTGACCGCCGAATGCGGCGTTCCCGAGCTTGCGCGCGCGACGCTGGAGGCGGTCGGCTACCAGACCCGCGACCTCGTCGCCGCGATGAGCGCGGATAGCGGCCTTGGGATCGACACGCTGCGCGTCGATGGCGGCATGGCGGCGAGCGATTGGACGATGCAGTTCCTCGCCGACATGCTGCCGGCCCGGGTCGAGCGGCCGCCTTCGATCGAGACGACGGCGTGGGGTGCTGCCTATGTTGCCGGGCTGCGGCGCGGAATCTGCCCGGCGCCCGAGGCCATGATGGCGCGCTGGCAGGCCGAGCGGGAATTTGTTCCGGCGATGCCGGCAGGCGAGCGCGAAGAACGCTACGCCGGCTGGCGCAAGGCGGTCGAGGCGACGCTGGCGGGCACGCGATGAATTTGCTCCGCGATCTGCCCGATGCGCGCGCCAGCGAGATCGTCGAGCGGCTGGGCGGCGGCAAGGCGGCGCGGATCGAGCGCATCGTCTCGCACGGCCAGGCGAGCCCCGCCGGGTTCTGGTACGACCAGGACGAAGCCGAGTTTGTTCTGGTGCTGGCCGGCGCCGCGCGGCTGCGCTTCGCCGACGACGAACGCGCGGTCGCGCTCGGCCCCGGCGAGTGGGTCGAGATTGCGGCGCATCGCCGCCACCGCGTCGAGTGGACCGACCCCGAGACGCCGACCGTGTGGCTGGCGGTGTTCTACAGGAGCGCGTGAATGGCAAACCAGCTGCCTCACCCCGGCGAGGTCTTCCTCGACCACACCGCGTTCTTCGTCCCGGCGATCGACGCGGCGGCCGGCGCGCTCGAACGCTGCGGTTTTCGGCTGACCCCGTTCACGGTGCAGACCAACCGCGAGGGCGGCGCGACCGTGCCGTCCGGCACCGGCAATCGCTGCGCGATGTTCAAAAACGGCTATCTCGAATTGCTGACGGCAACCTCCGACACCCCGCTGTCGGCGCAGCTGCGCGAGCGCATCGCCGATCATGCCGGTCTGCACCTCGCCGCGTTCACCAGCGCCGATGCCGCCGCCGAGCACCGCCGCCTCGCCACCGCCGGGTTCCCGACCCTGCCGCTGGTCGACATGCGCCGCCCGGTTGGCGATGATTTCGCCCGCTTCACCATCGCCCGCATCGCGCACGGCACGATGCCGGAAGGACGCGCGCAATTCCTCACCCATGACACCGAAAAGCTCGTGTGGCTCCCGGACATGCTCGACCACCCGAACGGCGCGGAAGCGCTGAGCGCGCTGTGGGTCGCCGCCGACGACCCGGCCGAGCCGGCGGCGCGCTATGCGCGCTTCACCGGCCGGCCCGCCCGCAGCGATGGTGCGCTGACGACGATCGCGCTGGACCGGGGCACGCTCAATTTCGCGACACCCGGTCATCTCGCGGACGCGTTCGGCATCGTGCCGGCGGGTAGCCTGCCTTGCCTCGTAGCCGCGTCGATCGCGGTCGCGAATGTCGCCAATCTCGAAACGCTCCTCGCCGCCACCGGACTCGCCTATCGCCGCGCTTCGGCCGGGATTGCGGTCACCTTGCCGGCGGGGCTCGGCGACGCGCTAATTTTTCATCAAAGCCGGGCGCGCCCATAGGCGACGCCATGCAACCCGGCGTCCCGATAGAGTCCTTCACCCGTATCGCACGCCCAGCATTTCTCCCTTCCGCCACATCACCTCACACTCATGCGGTGCCTCGAAGCGTGGCTTGAGCACAAATTTCTCGGGACACGAGACAAGATCGGCGGGTCTCACCAATGCGCCAGTATCCGAGAGGTTGAGGATTTGACCGCCAATCGCGCAATTCCCGTTACGAAAGATGATCTGGGCGCCCAGGAGCGACCGGTGCCGCCGCGCATTCCGCCGGTCGACAATCGGGGTCTCAGAATGGTTCGGTGCCTCTGTCATGTCGAAGCTCCCCGTGGTCAAGAGAACAGGCAAGGAACGAGTTCGCGCAAGTGCCATGCGGACGCAAGGTATTTGATGCTTAATGTTCCTAAATTTTTGATTAACAAAACGAGGGATTTTAAAAAAAAGCCGCCCCGGCCCCCGTCGGAAAGTGGTTCCCAGGCAACCCCTACGGCGCCGGGATCAAAAACGCGTCGTGCAGTACCCGCGCGAGATAGCGCGTGGTCTCAAGCGGCAGGCGATCGATCTGGCGGCCGGCGGCGATCCAATTATCGAGGTGGCCCGGACCCCAGTTATACGCGGCGATCGCGTCGGGCCAATTACCGTAGCGCTGATAGAGCCGGCCGAGAAAGGCGCGGCCGATCTGCCGGTTCTCGCGCCAATCGAAGCGATTGCCGCCACCGACATCGAGCGCGGCGGCGGCGCTGACCTGCATCGGCCCCTGCGGCCCGGCGAGCTCGTCGCGCCACATCGCCAGATTGCTGCCGTGGTCCGATTCGACGCCATCGACCGCGAACGCGACGCGGTCGAGCTCGCCGCCATCCGCCGCGTCGAAGAGAGAAAGGTCGAGGCCGGTCGACAGACGGCCGCGCAAGATGTTGACCGGGGGCACCAGCGAATCGGTGAAGCGCACCGTCTCGAGCCGCGCTTGCCGTTGAGCGCCGCCAACCCCGTCGATGCCGCTGCCGCGCACCACCGCGACGGTCTGGCCGGAGCCGTCGCCAAAGCTGACGATCTCGGTGTTCGCCGCGGTCTTGCGGAATTGCGGCATGGCAGGAGCCGGCGGCGCGCCGCCGCTCGTGGTGCCGCGCACGATTTTGACCGCCGGCCAGCGCGGATCGGCGAAGCGGACGGTTTCGACCTGCGATCCGTCAGCCAATGCCGGCACCAACGCGGCGCAGGACAGCAGGCCGACCAGCCAGCCTATTCTCAATTGTGAACGAATGGCCCCCGCCCCTCGCTCATTCCCCCGCGCACAGGTGAATCCTCCGGCGAATCGCTGTCAACCGTTTTCCCTTTTTTCCTCCCCCGAGCTTGACCCGGGGGTCCACATCTCTTGAGCCGCCGCCCGAGAAGGAAGACGTGGATGGCCGGGTCAAGCCCGGCCAAAGTGGGTGATGAGAGGCTTTGCTTTCGCCGCAATGGGATGCGACGATTGCCGGCAAGATTCGAGGAGCGCAGCCATGACGCGTCCGTTCGAGGGCATCCGCATCATCGACATCACCCACGTGCTGGCAGGGCCGTTCGCGGCCTATCAGCTCGCCGTGCTCGGCGCCGATGTGATCAAGGTCGAGCATCCCGACGAGCCCGACCAGAGCCGCGAGGGCGGCACCGACCGCACTCTCAACCGGCGCAACATGGGCACCTCGTTTTTGACCCAGGGCTCGAACAAGCGCTCGATCACCCTCGACCTCAAAACCTCGGAAGGCCGCGAGATTCTCAAAAAGCTGGTCGCCGGCGCCGACGTCCTGGTGCAGAATTACCGGCCCGGTGCGTTCGAGGCGCTGGGGCTCGGCTACGAGGCGCTGCTCGAGGTCAACCCGCGGCTCATCTATTGCTCGATCTCGGCGTTTGGCCAAGACGGCGTGCGGCGCGAGCAGACCGCCTATGATCACGTGATCCAAGCGACCTCGGGGATCATGGCGTCGACCGGCACCGAGGAGGTCAACCCGATCAAGATCGGCGCGCCGGCGGTCGATTACGCGACCGGCACGATGGGCGCCTTCGCGCTCGCTGCAGCCCTCTTCCAGCGCGAGCGCACTGGCAAGGGCCAGCACATCGATCTGGCGATGCTCGGCGTCGCGATGATGATGCAAGCCTCGCTGATGACCGGCTATTTCCGCAACGGCACCGAGCCGAAGCCGCACGGCAACAAGCAGCCCTTCGCGACCAACAGCGCCTATGACGCCAAGCAAGGCATGGTGATGATCGGCGCCAGCAACATCCGCCAACAGGCGCGGTTCTGGCGCGCCATCGAGCGGCCCGACATGATCAAGACCGATAATGAAAGTCGCGTCGAGCATCGCGAGGTTGAAGCGGCGGTGATCGCCGATATCATCAAGACCAAGACCGCCGACGAGTGGGAGGCCTATTTCCAGGCACGTCACGTGCCGGCGGCGCGGGTGCGCACGATGGCCGAGGCGGTCGCTGATCCGCATTTCGCGGACCGCCGGATGTTCCACAAATTCGACTCGGTGCCGGGCATCGAGGGCCCGGTCGGGGTGCCGCTGGCGGCGTTCAAGTTCGCCCATGGCGGCCCGTCGATCGAGCACCCGCCGCACGAGATGGGTGAGGATACCGACGCCGTGCTCGGCGAGCTCGGCTACGACAAGGCGGCGATTACAAGGCTGCGCAAGGCGCAGGTGGTCTGACGGCGGCCGGAAAGGCGCCGCTTCGGGCGGGAGGAACTTATGGACGATGCGGTCATCCTATGGCCCAATCTGCCATATGCGAGCTGGCGCGATACCCTCCAGACCCTGCATCTGTGGACCCAGATTGTCGGCAAGATCCGCCTGGTGCTGACGCCGTGGCTCAATCACAGCTGGCACGTCCCGCTTTACGTCACTTCTCGCGGCCTCGGCACATCGCCGATCCCGATCGGCAACGAAATCCTCGAAATTGATTTCGACTTCATCAGCCACCGGCTGGTGATGCGCACCAGTCGCGGTGAGGACCAGGGTTTTCCGTTAGAGCCGCAGACGGTCGCCGATTTCCACCGTCGCATTATCAGCCTAGTGACCGGCCTCGGCGTCACGGTCGCGATTGACGACATGCCGAGCGAGATGGCGAACGCGATCCGCTTTTCTCAGGACCGCCTCCACGCCAGCTACGACGCTGCCGCGGCGCGCCGCTTTTGGCGTGCGCTCGTGCAGATTGATCGCGTGTTCAAGCTGTTCCGCAGCGGCTTCCTCGGCAAGGCGAGCCCCATCCATTTCTTTTGGGGCAGCTTCGACCTCGCGGCGACCCGCTTCTCGGGGCGCTCGGCTCCGCGTCATCCCGGCGGCATCCCCGGCCTGTCGGACGCTGTCACCTGCGAAGCCTATTCACACGAGGAAAGCAGTGCCGGGTTCTGGCCCGGGAACGATGCCTTCCCGCAGGCGGCGTTTTATTCCTACACCTATCCCGAACCGGCGGGGTTCCGTGACCGGGCGGTGACGCCAGGCGCCTATTTCGACAAGACCCTCGGTGAATTCATTCTGCGGTACGACACGGTGCGGGCTGCCGCCGATCCGGACGGCTTGCTGCTCGATTTTCTGTCCACGACCTACGCCGCCGCCGCCGATGCCGGGGGCTGGGACCGGGCGGCGCTGGAATGCCCTCTCGGCGTGCCGGGGAAGGTGCGCGAACCCTGACCGCGCTACCCCGCTCGTTCCTGTTCCTGCAAGGCCCGCAATCCTATTTCTTCGAGCGGCTGGGCCGTGAGTTGACCGCGCGCGGCCACCGGGTCCATCGGATCAACCTCAATCTCGGCGACCGGTTGTTCTGGCGCCTTCCGGCGACAAATTTCCGCGGGCGGTTTGAGGAATGGCCGGGTTTTCTCGCCGGCGTAATTGAACAACACGCGGTCACCGATCTGCTCCTGCACGGCGATCGGCGGCCCTATCACATCGCCGCGAGCGAGGTCGCGCGGGAGCACGGGGTCGCGGTCTGCGTCACCGATCTCGGCTATGCGCGCCCCGATTGGCTGACGCTCGAGCCGGATGGGATGACAACCGGCTCACGATTTCCGCGCGACCCCGACCAAATTCGCGCGCTGGCAGCCCAGTTTTCCGAGCCGGACCTGAGCCCACGCTTCACGACGCCGTTCCGCGTCCTCGCCGCGCGTGACGTCGCCTACAACCTGGCCACGGTCTTCGGACGGCCGCTCTACCCGCATTATCGGCGGCACGGTCTTTACCATCCGTTCGCCGAATATGCCGGCTGGGTGCGGAACGCGCCGCGGCGGCTCCTGGCCAGGCGGGCGATCGAAGCGGTCAAAGCGCGGTTCGAGGCCGAGCCGGGCAGCTATTTCCTCTACCCGCTGCAACTGGCGACCGATTTCCAGCTGCGCGCGCATTCACCGTTCGCCGATGCGCGCGCGAGGCGTTGCAGACGGTGCTCGATTCCTTTGGCGGCAGCGGCAGCAAACGGAGGCTCATTGTGGTCGGTCACCCGCTCGACGAGGGGCTGATCAACTGGCGGCGGCTGGTCCGCGACGCGAGGCTCGACCGAGCCGTGTATTTCGACGGCGGCCTCCCCGACGCGCTGCTGGCCGGGACGGCCGGAATCGTCACGGTCAACAGCACGATCGGGCTGACTGCGCTGCGCCTCGGCGTCCCGGTCAAGACGCTCGGAAATGCGATCTACGACGTGCCGGGGGTAACCCAGTCGGGCGATCTCGCGTCCTTCTGGCACGACCCGCGACCGCCGGACGGAGAATTGGTCGCGGCGTTCCTGCGCGCCCCTCATCGGCGCGACCCAGGTCAAGGGCGGCTACCACACGCGCGCGGCGCAGGAAGCCGCGCTGCCGGTTTTTGCCGACCGCCTGGAACAGGGCCTCTATCCGCTGCCGCGGCGATCGATGCTATCGTGCGCTGCGCATTCCGACAGCGGTTGAGGAAGATGGCCTGGGATCCCGCCCAATATCTGAAATTCGCCGGGCCGCGACTGCGCCCGGCGATCGACCTCCTGGGTCATATCGAGGCCGAGGCGCCAAATTTGGTCTACGACCTCGGCTGCGGCGCCGGTAATGTTACGCGGTTTATCGCCGAGCGGTGGCCCGACGCCCGCATCGTCGGCCTCGACGGCTCGGCGGAGATGCTGGCCAAAGCCAAGAACGATTTGCCGCGTATCGAATGGCAGCAGGCCGATCTCGCGACCTGGCTGCCGCCGCAAGCCCCCGACGTGATCTATTCGAACGCCGCGTTGCACTGGATCGAGGATCACGCCCCGGTCTTTGTCGCGCTGTTCAACAGCCTGGCGCCAGGCGGCACCTTCGCGGTGCAGATCCCGCGCAATTTCGGCGCGCCGTCGCACACCTCGATGGGCGAGGCGGCGCGCATGGGGCCGTGGCGCGCGATTTTGGAGCCGATGCTGCGGCCGGCGCCCGTCGCCGAGCCGGCGTTCTATTACAATCTCCTGGCGCCGCTCGCCGCACGGCTCGACATGTGGGAGACCGAATACCTGCAGGTGCTCGACGGCGAGCACGCGGTCAAGGAATACACCAAATCGACCTGGCTCTCGCCCCTCCTCGCCGCGCTCGACGAGCCGCAGCGCAGCCAGTTCGAGGACACCTATACAAGGCTCGTCGACGCCCACTATCCGCGGCGGCCGGACGGCAAGACCCTCTTCCCGTTCCGCCGGATGTTCATCATTGCGACCAAGGGTTAGGAAGGAACCTCAACGAAGGGAGCTGAGAACATGGAGGCGAAAGGCTTTGTCGTGCCGCCGAGCGGCGGGGTGCCGTGGGATATGGGACCGGGCAGATCGGCGGCGCTCAAGCTGTTGAGCGGACAGACCACCGAGAGCGTGATGCTGTTCGAGGAGACGGTGCCGCCCGGCACCAAGTCCTGGTTTCATCTCCACCACGCCAGCGACGAGGTCGCTTACGTGCTGTCCGGCGAGATTACCTTTCTGATCGGCGACGAGATTACGGTCGGCGGACCCGGCTCGTGTGCTTTCTTCCCGCGCGCCGTCCCGCACGCCTGGAAGAACAGCGGCGCCGACACTGGCCGCGTGCTGTTCCTCTACACCCCGGCCGATGCCGGTAAGTACATGGAGAAGCGGGTGGAGCGGCTGGCGTCACCGCTCAGCCAGGCCGATTCCGAGGAGATGCTTCGACGCCATCACTGGGAGATCGTCGGCCCCTCGCCGCTTTAGCTGCGACCCCGCACCAGCGCGGCGCCGGCTGAGAGCGCTTCGAGCTTTTTATAGGCAAGCGCTTGATCCAATGGCGCCATGCCGCAATTGGTGCACGGGAAAAGCCGCTCGGCCGGGACAAAGCGCAGTGCCCGGTCGAGCGTCACGGCGACCTCGTCCGGGGTCTCGACATGCTCGGTCGCGACGTCGATCGCGCCGACCAGCACGTCCTTGCCATCGAGCAGCGAGAGCAGCTCGATCGGCACGCGCGAATTGGCGCATTCCAGCGAAACCTGGTCGATCCTGCTCGCGGCCAAGGCCGGGAAAATCCTCTCGTATTGCCGCCACTCGCTGCCGAGCCCGGCCTTCCAGTCGATATTCGCCTTGATCCCGTAGCCGTAGCAGATGTGGACCGCGGTCTTGCAGCCGAGCCCATCGATCGCGCGATGCAGCCCCTCGATGCCCCAATCGACCACCTCGTCAAGATAGACGTTGAAGGCCGGCTCGTCGAACTGGATTACGTCGACACCGATCGCCGCGAGCTCGCGTGCCTCTTCGTTGAGGAGATCGGCAAAGGCCATCGCCATCTTGACCCGGTCGCCGTAATGCCGGTCGGCGATCGTGTCGATGATCGTCATCGGGCCGGGCAGCGTGAATTTGAGCGCGTGAATCGTGTGCGCCCGAGCGATCCGCGCCTCGGTCGCATGGGCGCTGCCGCGCCGGCGCAAGAGCCCGCTGACGGTCGGGACATCGGCCTCGTAACGGTTGTTGCGGATACCCATCCGAACCTTGTTGGCGAAGTCGATGCCGTCGAGGTTTTCGAGAAAGCCGTGGACGAAATGCTGCCGCGACTGCTCGCCGTCGCTGACGATATCGATCCCGGCATCCTCCTGGAGCTTCAGGGCGAGGATTGTCGCGTCGCGCTTGGCCTCGGCGAGCGCCTCGCCGCCCGGCCGCCAGGGCGCCCACAACACGCGCGGCTCAGCGAGCCAGGACGGCTTTGGCAGGCTGCCGGCGATCGTCGTTTCGAGCACTTCGCGCCCCCTCCCCGCTTCCATCGCCGCCCGTGTTAGGCTCGCGGCGCAACCTCGTCAAACCCTGCGTGGAGGCAGCGATGACCACCCGCCAAACTTTGCGCAGCAATGGCGCCGCGCTCCGCCAACGGCTGTTCGGCCCCGGCGCGAGCAAGCATTTCGTGCCGAATTACGCCGATCTGCGCGCCGAGCTGGCGTTTGGCGCGGTGTGGGACCGGCCCGGGCTCGCGCTTCCCGACCGGATGATCGCGGCGCTGGCCGCGCTCTGCTCGGTGCAGCGATTGAACCATCTGCGCCGCCATGTCGGCGCCGCGCTCGATCTGGGTCTGGCGCCGCGTGGCATCGTCGAAATCTTCATCCAGTGCGGCATCTATTGCGGGCTGCCGGCGAGCGAAGACGCGATGGCGGTGGCCGAGGCGGTCTATGCCGAGCGCGGGATTACGCTGCCGCCCGAGGCGCCGCGCGACGACCCGATCGAGGAATTGGATCGCCGCGGCCGCGCCTTGCTCGAGGCGTTTCACGGCGACCGCGGCTATTCGGGCTATGCCTCGCCCGACAATCCGGTGACCCAGGCGCTCTATCCGGTGGCGATCCAGTACGGGTATGGCGAGATCTGGCACCGGACCGGGCTCGACCGGCGGCAACGGGCGTTGGTCGCGGTCGCCGCGTTCACCGCCCTGAAGCTCGACGGTCAGGTGCAGAAGTTCGGGCAATCCGCGCTCAACGCCGGGCTGTCGAAGACCGAAATCATCGAAACGGTGATCCAGACCGGCCCCTATAGCGGCCTCGCGCCCGCACTCAACGCGCTCGCCGCGCTGAGCGAGGCGCTGCGGTAGCTTCAGGCGTCGTCCCACGGATCGATGACGGCGACGCCACATCCCTCGAAGTCGCTGACATTGCGGGTAACAACGCTGGCGTCGTGGCTGAGCGCCACCGCCGCTATCATTAGGTCGGGGGGTTCCACATGCAGTCCGGCGCGGTTGCGGCTCGCGAAAATCGTCGCGTAGGCATCCGCCGCTGAAGTGTCGAACGACCAGACCTTTGCGATGAAGCGAATTTCGAACATTGTGTGAGCTGCCGATTGGAGGCCTCGACGACGGCGGCCAGCGGGCAGCACCGCAATGCCTGCCAGGATCTCCGCTTGGCAAATAGCAGCTGTGAAGAGAAAGCGCGACGGCGTGCCTGCAAACCACGCCGCTACCGACGGCGGCAACGGTTCATGCATCATGGTCGAGAGGACGTTCGTATCAAGCAGGAACATCAATCGAATTTCGGTGGCTGGCGGTTACTTTTGCGGGACGGAAGTTCGAGCTCGAAATCGCCGAATGGTTCAAACAGGGCGCGGATTTGTCTGTAAAGGTCGAGACCGGTAGCCTCCCCGCCCGCGGGACCTGGGAGGGCACTTTGAAGGATATCCCGCGCCTCCGCCTCCATCGAATGGCCATGCTCCGCGGCGCGGACGCGCAGCCGTTCCTTTACCGCGGGGTCGAGTTTTCGGATCGTGATGCTGCTCAAGCGTCGCTCCGTTATTAACGCAATCAGTGTAATCATTGATTGCGTGCGACGCCACCTATCATGGGAAATACGGCCTGAGATTCTCCCGGATGCGCTCGAGCACCGGCCGGCCCGGCGGCGGCACGGTAAAATGCCCGCCGGTGATGCGCTCGTAGGCGTCGATGTAAACCGCGGCAGTCTCGCCGATGACCTGGGGCGGGATCGGCGGGATGGCGTCGCGATACGGGTCGCAGCGCGCCGCGACCCAGCGGCGCAGCACGTCCTTGTCGAACGCATCGGGCGGCTTTCCCGCCGCCACCCTTGCGGGATAGGTCTCGGCGAACCAGTAGCGGCTGCTGTCGGGGGTATGGATCTCGTCGGCGAGGATGATGACGCCCCGCAGGTCGAGACCAAACTCGTATTTGGTATCGACGAGGATCAGTCCGCGCGAGGCGGCGATGTCGCGGCCATGCGCGAACAGGGCCAGCGCCTTCCCTGAAACTTCGTCCCATTGCGCGGCGCTTAACAGCCCGCGCGCGACGACCTCGGCCGGGGTAATCGGTTCGTCATGCTCGCCGTCACGCGCCTTGGTGGTCGGGGTCAGGATCGTTTGCGGCAGCTTCTGGTTCTCGCGCAAACCGTCGGGAAAGTGGATGCCATAGATGTCCCGCCGCCCCGATTTGTACATCGACCACACCGAGGTCGCCGTGGTGCCGGCGAGGTAATCGCGCACGACGATCTCGACCGGCATAATGTCGAGCCGCCGGCAGACCAGCACGTTCGGGTCGGGGTATTCGATCACATGGTTCGGGCAGATGCCGGCGGTCTCGTCGAACCAGAACCGCGCGGTCTGGGTCAGCACCTCGCCTTTGCAGGGGATCGCGGCGATGTTGCGATCGAAGGCCGAGAGGCGATCGGTGGCGATGATGATGCGCCGCCCGTCAGCCAGGTCGTAATTGTCGCGCACCTTGCCGCGGTAATGATTGGGCAGCTCGGGGATCGTCGCATCGTCGAGCACCAGGTCGAGGCGCGATGCAAGCAATCTCGGATCGGCCATCGGACGGGTCCCGAAGCGGCGGAGGCGTATCCTGGTATAGCCCGCGCGGCGACCGGACGAAACGGCCGATCTCACAATCCAAGGCCCGGCCGGCCGCGATGGAATAGTTCAGCCGCGCTTAGTGGTGCCAGCCGCCGCCGTGCCAGCCGCCGCCCCATCCGCCGCGCCAGCCACCACCCCAACCCCAACCCCAACCGACCCTGACGCCGACCGCCGGGTAGCCATAGCCGTAACCGTAGTACGGGTAATAGGCCGAGTAGGCGGGATAGCCGTAGTACGGATACCCGTAATAACCCGGGTAGTAATAATAGGCCTGCGCCGGCGCCGTCGCGGCACCCATCGTCACAAGGCCCGTCCCGACGAAAGCCACCGCCATGATCGCGCGCCGGAACCATCTGGCCTTGGTGATGTACGACATCTGACGCTCCGTTGCGTTGCAACCTTCGAACAATTTATTTATACGCGCCCGGTTCATTTTCGTCCCCGCCGGCCCCGCAAAAAATCGATCCCACCCTTGCTCCTGGAGCATGAAGAGGATCCGGCAATGGCTCCAGCTTCTCTGCGCGTTACCTGTTGCATCGCCGGCGGCGGTCGTCCGGCTGGGGTGATGCTCGGCTTCCTGCTGGCGCGCGCCGGGGTCAGGGTGGCCGTGCTCGAGAAGCACGAGGATTTCTTCCGCGACTTTCGCGGCGACACGATGTCGACCCTGCAGGTGATGCACGAGCTGGGCCTGCTCGACGAGTTCCTCAAAGTCGCGCACGACGAGGTCCGGGAGCTGCGCGTCGTCATCGGCAGCACCGAGATACAGGTCGCCGATTTCCGCCATCTGCCGACGGTCTGCAAGTTCATCGCGCTGATGCCGCAATGGGATTTCCTCAACTTTCTCAGCGCGCAGGGCAAGCGCTACCCAGGTTTCGACCTGCACCTGAAGACCGATGCGACCGACCCTATCATCGAGGGTGACCGCGTGGTGGGTCTTCGCGCCGACAGCCCGGAGGGGCCGATCGAGATCCGCGCCGATCTCGTGGTCGGCGCCGACGGCCGCCACTCGGTCGTGCGCGAGCGCGCCGGCTTTGTGGCGGAGAGCCTTGGCGCGCCGATGGACGTGCTGTGGATGCGGATGTCACGGCACCCGAGCGACCCGGAGCAGACCGGCGGCTATATCAATTACGGGCACATGATGGTGGCGCTCAATCGCCGCGACTATTGGCAGTGCGCCTTTGTGATCCGCAAGGGCGGGTACGACGATCTGCGGGCGCACGGGCTCGATGCGTTTCACGAGGATATCGCCAAGATCGTGCCGTTTCTCGCCGACCGGCTCGGCGAGCTCAAGGATTGGGACGACATAAAATTGCTGACGGTCGCGGTGGACCGGCTCAAGACATGGTGGCGTCCGGGGCTCCTGTGCATCGGCGACGCCGCGCACGCGATGTCGCCGATCGGCGGGGTCGGGGTCAATGTCGCGGTGCAGGACGCGATCGCCGCCGCCAATATCCTCGCCGCGCCGCTGCGCGAAGGGCGGCTGTCGAACGACCATCTCGCCCAGGTTCAGCGCCGCCGCACCTTTCCGATGAAGGTGATCCAGCAGATGCAGCTGACCGTGCAGAACCGGCTCATCGACCCGTTGCTGAGCTCCAACAAGCCGATGGAGGCTCCCTGGATGATGAAGCTGTTCAACGCCTTTCCGGTGCTGCGCCGCATTCCGGCGCGGGTCGTCGGGATCGGCGTGCGCCCAGAGCACGTGCGCAGCGCGCCACACCCGCCGGCCGAGGCCGAAGTCCCAACGGAAGGGCTACGCCGCCTCGTCGAGCGTTGAGCCGAGATCGAGCGTCGTCGCGCGCCTGAGGTCGCGCGGCTGGCTCTCGTCGTGCGGCCGGCCGCGATGCATCGTGCAGCGATTGTCCCAGATCACCAAATCGCCCTTCGCCCATTTGTGGCTGTAGACGAATTGGCGCTGCGTCGCATGGGTGTTGAGGTCGTGCAGCAGCAGGCGCCCATCGGCGACCGGCCAGCCGACGATGTGCGAGGCATGCGCCGACAAGTACAGCGTCTTGCGGCCCGAGCCGGGATGCCGGCGCACCAGGCGCTGTGGCGAGGGCGGGTACTTCTCGCGCTCTCCGGGCGGGAATTCGGTAAAGCCGATCTGGCCGCGCGACCAGAAGATGTCGTGCTCGACGACGAGGCCGTCGATCGTCGCCTTGATATCGTCGTCGAGCGCGTCATAGGCGGCGCGCATGTCGGCGAACTCGGTCTCGCCGCCGCCCAACGCCGAGGCCGGCGGCACCGCGACCGCGAACAGCATGCCGAGCACCACCGGCACCTTCATGTAGGACGCATCGGTGTGCCACAGCCGGTTGCCCAGGCTGTCGAGCCGGCGGCGGTCGTCGCGGGCGCGGATGTTGCTGTCGACGTCGAGATTGGAGATGTCGCCGATCTCAGGGATATCGAGCCGCCGCCTGCCGCCTTGCAACGCGCCGCGGCCGATTTCCAGGGCGCCGAAGCGGGCGGCAAACGCCTTCAACTGTGCATCGGTGATCGACTGGCCGTGCAACACCAGCACGCAATGCCGGTCGATCGCCTTCCAGATCGCGTCCACCGTGGCTGCATCCAGCGGCGTCGCGACATCGAGCCCCGACACCTCTGCGCCGATATGCGGATGGAGGGGTTTGACTGAGATCGGCATCGACAACTCCATTACTTCCTTAAGGCCCTGACCCTCACCCGCCTCGCTCCGCTCGGCACCCTCTCCCGCTTGCGGGAGAGGGGTTTCCCGTCGTCGCAGGCGTGGGAGGGTGAAGGGCAATTCCTCCTACAACGCGTCGGCGACCGCGTTGTGGAACCGCTTCAACGCCGCGACGTGGTCGCTGAGCGTATGCCCTGCAAGCCGGTGATGATGCCGGCGGTGGAAGGTCGTGGTCAGACAGAGATGCCTCGCCCCGGCCTTCTTCCAGAACTGCGCCTCCTTCGCCCAATCGCTCTCACTGCCCGAACCCATCGACGTCCAGACCTCGATCCCGACAGCGGCAGGGTCGCGCCCGGCCTGTTCGGTCAGCTTGCGCAAGGTGGAAAAGATGTCGAGCGCGCTCTGGTCGGCGGGATAGGCGTTGGGCATCCAGCCGTCGCCCCATTTGGCGATGCGTTCGATCGTGCGCTCGTGGTGCCCGCCAAACCACACCGGAACCTTGCCCGAGGCCGGCCGCGGGTTGATGCCGGCGTCCTCGATCGTGTGCCACTTGCCGTGAAACGTGACGTGCTCCTCGGCCCACAATTTCTGCATGACCTGGACCTGCTCCTCGGAGCGGCGGCCGCGATTGTGGAAATTCTCGTTGAGCCCGATGAACTCAACCTCGTTCCAGCCAACCCCGATGCCGAGCCGGAAGCGCCCGCCGCACAATACGTCGAGGCAGGCCGCCTGCTTGGCGACAAGCGCGGTCTGGCGCTGCGGCAGGATCAGCACGCCGGTCGAAAACCCGAGCTTTGGCGTCATCCCGGCGAGGTAGGAGAACAGCACGAACGGATCGTGGTAGAGGCCGGCACCGGTGCGATCCCCCTCCCGCGCGCCGAGCACGTGGTCGGGCGCCTCGATGAAATCGAAGCCCGCGGCTTCGGCGGCTTGCGCATACTCCTTCAATACCTGCGGCGTCCCGCCGATATCGCCCAGCGGCAACAAGGTGCCCAGTTCCATGGTTTCCTCCCGATTTCGATGCCCGGCCGATGCTACACCAAGCCGTCAAAACCTGTCATTGCGGGCGCGTGCAAGCTTTTTGAAAGATTGACCCCTTGACCAATCCGGATCGAACGACCACATCCGGCTACATCGGGAAGTTCGTGATTTGTTCCACAACGCCTTCGGATCAAATCAACCTTATCCCAGCGGCTTGCGGCCGATCACCGCGATCATCGGGTCCTGCTCGTCCTCGATCCATTGCGCGAGGCGGCGCGTCTCGATCCGCTCGTAGCCGGCGCTGTTGAGATAGAGCTCGACGAGGCGGGCATGGCCGGCATCGTCGAGCCCGCGCCACACCGCGACCGCCTTGGTCCAGAAGCAGCGGTTCGAGAAGCTGATCACCAGCGGCGCGCCCGGCCGCAACGCTCGCGCCACCTCGCGCAGCACCGCGACCGGCTGCTGCAGGTATTGGATCGAGACGCAGATCATCGCCGCGTCGAGGCTGGTGTCGGCGAGCGGCAAGGCGGTGTCGCGGTTGAGGTTCTGCACCGACCAGCGGGCGAGCCGCGGGTTGGCGGCGAGCTCGGCGGCGTTCATGCCGATGCCGATCACGTCGCGATAGTCGACGTCCGGAGGGAGATGGCTGACCCAGCCCGACATCAGATCGAGCAGCACGCCACCCGCCGGCAGGATCTCGCGATAAAGCTCGGTCAGCACCGCGACGGCATGGTCGTCGATATGGAGCACGAGCCGCGCCGGCTCGTAGAACGCCGCGTCGTCGTCCTCGTCGATGCGGGCGAAAGCGCCTTGCGGCAATCCGAGCGTGTCGTCCATCGCGCTATCATGCCCGATGCGTCGCATGAGCATCCAGCGTCCTTCGAGACGGCGCTTCGCGGCTCCTCAGGATGAGGGTATTTCTTGATGGCATTCTCGGGCAGCCCTCATCCTGAGGAGCGCTCCCAGAGCGCGTCTCGAAGGACGCATTGGCGAGGAAACCGGCATGGCCGTGACGACCGCAGAACCATTCAAGGCTCCGACCGTGAAATCGCTGTCGGTGCGGCTGGTCGTCGATTCCTATTTCGACCAGTTCATGCCGAAGGCGATGCATCCGCTGTGCCGCATCGAGCATGTCTCGCGCATTCCCGGTCGCGAGCAGGAATCGACAATCGCCGGCGAGTGGGGCCTGTCGCTGCATCTCGAAAGCGAGAACAAGGCCGGTAAGGGCCAGTATTTGCTAGATTTCGGTTACACACCCGAGATCCTGCTGCGCAATTTCGACCTGTTGGGGATCGACGCGGAGAAGCTCGACGGGCTGATCCTCAGCCACGCGCATCGCGACCATTTCGGCGGTCTCGTCGGGTTTGTCCGACAGCATCGCGGCGCGATGAAAAACGACCTCAAGCTCTATGCCGGCGGCGACCTGATCTTCCGCGAGAAATGGCTCGGCTCGCGCGACAGCGCGCCGACATCGTGGGGCGCGCTCGACGAGGCCGCGCTTGCCGCGGCCCACGTCAAGACCGTGTGCTGCGACCACGCGCATGCGCTCGACGGCCCGTTCACCAGCGGCATGATCGCGCGCACCTCATTCGAGCACGTGCTGCCGAACACCTTGGTCGAGCCGACCCCGGCCGATCATTTCACCGACGCGGAGCGGCGCGGCAGACTGGTCCCCGACCGGCATCCCGACGAGCACGCGACCTGCTACATCGTCGAGGGCCGCGGGCTGGTCGTGCTGTCGTCATGCAGCCATTCGGGCTTTATCAACGCGATCCGCACGTCGATGGCGGTGTCGGGGGTCAGTAAGCTGCACGCGGTCGTTGGCGGGTTTCACCTCGGCGTCGCACCGCCCGACTACCTCGACCACGCGAGCGAAGAACTGAAATCGCTCGACCCCGACGTGGTCATTCCGATGCACTGCACCGGCCGCGCCTTTACCGCCAGGATCGCCCAGGAGATGCCCGACCGGCTGGTTCTCGCCAATACCGGAAGCCGCTTTACCTTTGGCGTCTGATTGACACCCCCGCGACTGACCGCTACCAACGGCGCAACAATAAAAATGGTGTCAGTCTGATGTAAGCTTCAGGGGGGCAATTGCCGGCGCTTTTGGAAGTTCGCAACCTTCGCACCGAGTTTCGCACCGGAGCCGGCGTGGTGCGTGCGGTCGACGGAATCTCCTATACGGTCGATCCGGGCGAGACGGTCGCCGTCGTCGGCGAAAGCGGCTCGGGCAAATCGGTCGGTGCCCTCTCGATCCTGCGGCTGATCCCGAACCCGCCGGGGCGCATCGTCGGCGGCGAGGTCATGTTCGCCGGGCGCGACCTGATGCAGCTTTCCGACGACGATATGCGCGAGGTGCGCGGCGGCGAGATCGGCATGGTGTTCCAGGAGCCGATGACCTCGCTCAACCCGGTGCTGACGATCGGCCGGCAGATCACCGAGATGCTCGAACAACATCGCCGCGCCGATCGTGCGGCGGCGCAGGCGCGCGCGATCGAGTTGCTGGGTCTGGTCGGGATCGCCGACCCGCAGCGCCGGCTCAAACAGTACCCGCATCAGCTGTCGGGCGGCATGCGGCAGCGGATCATGATCGCGATCGCCCTCGCCTGCGAACCGAAGCTGATCATCGCCGACGAGCCGACCACCGCGCTCGACGTGACGATCCAGGCGCAGATCCTCGAATTGATGCAGAACCTGACGCACCGGCTCGGCGTCGCGCTGATCGTCATCACCCATAATCTCGGCATCGTCGCCCGCTACGCCCACCGGGTGAACGTGATGTATGCCGGGCGCATCGTCGAGAGCGGCAGCGCGGCGGCGATCTATCACACGCCGCACCACCCCTACACGATGGCGCTGCTGCGCTCGGTGCCGCGGCTCGACCGGCCGCGCCAGGCCCGGCTCGACCCGATCGAGGGCCAGCCGCCCGACCTGACCCGGCTCGGCCGGGGTTGCGCCTTCCGCCCGCGCTGCCGGTTCGCGATCGATGCGTGCGCGCTATCCGCGCCGCCGCTCGAACCGGCCAGCGAGGCGGGTCAGCTCGCCGCCTGCTTCCGCAGCCGCGAGGTTTCGCTCGCCGCGGTCGAAGCGGCATGACCGCGCTCGATGCCCGCGCCCAAAATTCCGCCGGGCCGCTTGTCGAGGTGCGCGGCCTCAAGATGCATTTCCCGATCACCGAGGGCATCGTCGCACGCCGCAAGATCGGCGACGTCAAGGCGGTCGACGGCGTCGATCTGACGATACGCCGCGGCGAGACGCTGGGCCTCGTCGGCGAAAGCGGCTGCGGCAAGACGACGATGGGGCGCTGCATCCTGCGCCTCGAAACCCCGACCGAAGGCGCGATCCTCTACGACGGCGTCGACATCGCGAGCCTCGACCGACGGGCCCTGATGGCATTGAGACGGCGCGTCCAGGTGATCTTTCAGGACCCCTACAGTTCGTTGAACCCGCGGCAGAAGGTCGGCTCGATCCTCAGCGAGGCGATGAAGGTGCACGGCATCGAGCCGGACGCGGCGAAGCGGACCGCGCGGGTGCGCGAGCTGTTGTCGGTATGCGGGCTCAACCCGAATTTCGCCGATCGCTATCCGCACGAGATGTCGGGCGGCCAGCGCCAGCGCGTTGGGATCGCGCGGGCGCTCGCGGTCGACCCCGAGTTCATCGTTTGCGACGAAGCGGTGTCGGCGCTCGACGTATCGATCCAGGCGCAGATCATCAACCTGCTCGAGGATCTGCGCGAGAAGTTCAATCTCACCTATCTGTTCATCGCGCATGATCTGAGCGTTGTGCGGCATCTCTGCCAGCGCGTCGCGGTGATGTATCTGGGGCATGTCGTCGAGCTCGCCGATTGCGACGAGGTGTTCGACAACCCGCTCCACCCTTACACCCGCGCGCTGCTGGCGGCGGTGCCGGTGCCCGATCCGACGGTCGAGGCCGACCGCACCTTTCAGCCGCTGCCGGGCGAGGTGCCGAGCCCGATCAATCCGCCGCCGGGTTGCGTCTTTCACCCGCGCTGCCCGATCGCGGTCGCCGAATGCCAGCGCGCGCCACCCCAATTGCGCGAGCTGCGGCCGGGCCATTGGGTCGCGTGCAGCCAGGTCGCTTGACGTCGCAACATGAATAGTCGGCAGGGAAGGAAACGGGGCATGAAGATCGGTCGCTTGCTGATGACCGCCGGGCTGGGCCTGGCGCTGGCGCTGCCGGCGTTCGCCGACGAGATCCCGAAACCGGGCGGCACCTTGACCTACATGATCCCGGCCGACGCGCCGCCGAGCTTTGACGGCCACCGCGAGGGGACCTATGCGACGGTCCACTCGGTGTCGCCGTTCTATTCGACCCTGATCCGGATCAATCCGGAGAACCCGTCGTCGACCACCGATTTTGTCTGCGATTTGTGTACGGGGATGCCGCAGCCGAGCGATGACGGCACGACCTACACCTTCAAGATACGCACCGGCGTCACCTTCCAGGACGGATCGCCCCTCACCGCCGACGATGTCGCGGCGAGCTGGAACGAGATCACCTTTCCGCCCGAAGGCGTCTTGAGCGCGCGCGGCAGCGACTACCGCGATCTTATCGAGAAGATCGAGGCGCCCGATCCGACGACAATCGTCTTTCACCTGAAGTTCGCGACCAGCGCGTTCCTGCCGGCCCTCGCCGATCCTTTTGCCTATATTTACGAGAAGAAGATCATCGACAAGGACCCCCACTGGTACGAAGCGAACGTGATGGGCTCCGGCCCGTTCAATTTCGCCAGCTACGATATCGGTCAGTCGATGAAGGGGGTGAGGAACCCGAATTATTACGTCAAGGGGCGACCGTATCTCGACGGCTTTGTCGCGATCTACGCGCCGAAGGAAGCCACCCGGGTCGCGGCGATCCGCTCCGACCAGGCGGCGATCGAGTTCCGCGGCCTGCCGCCGTCGACCCGCGACGAGCTGAAGAAGGAGCTCGGCGACCAGATCACCGTGCAGGAGAGCGTATGGAATTGCGGCAGCGAATTGATGTTCAATCACCAGCGCAAGCCGTTCGACGACGCGCGGGTGCGCCGCGCGCTCTCGCTGGCGCTGGACCGCTGGGGCGGCGCCCAGGCGCTGTCGAAAATTGCGATCGTCAAGGCGGTCGGCGGCATCGTCTTCCCTGGCTCGCCGCTCGCCGCGACCGACGACGAGCTCAAGCAGATGGCCGGGTATTGGCCCGATGTCGAGAAATCGCGGGCCGAGGCGAAGCGCCTGCTGCACGAGGCCGGAGCCGACAATTTGAGCTTCGAATTGTTAAACCGCGACGTCGACCAGCCCTACAAATATGTCGGCATATGGCTGATCGACCAGTGGAGCAAGATCGGCGTCAAGGTGACACAAAAGGTGCTGCCGACCGGCCCGTGGATCGCCGCCGAGCGCTCGGCCGATTTTGACGTGGTGCACAACCCGGTCTGTCACAGCCTCGTCAACCCGCTGCTCGATGTGCAGCCCTATTTGCCCAGTTCGGTGAGCAACGAGAATTTCGGCTATTTCGAGGATCCCGAAGAGGTCGCGCTCTACCAGAAAATGCTGCACGAAACCGACCCGGCGAAGCAGCACGAGGAGATGACCCAGTTTCAGAAACTGGTCATGGACACCCAGGCGCATTCGATGATGGTGCTGTGGTGGAACCGGATCATGCCCTACCGCACCTACGTCAAGGGCTGGAAGATCAGCCCCAGCCACTACATCAACCAGGATCTGGCGACGATCTGGCTCGATAAATAAAACCGTCAGCCACGAAAAAAACAGAACGGGAGGCAGACATGCGGTTCGGGTCGCGGCGCGCGGCGACAATCGCCGCCGCGCTGGTGCTGGCGTCGGCGCTCCCCACCGCGGCCGACGAGACGCCGAAGCGCGGCGGCAGCTTGACCTACCTGATCCCGGCGGATGCGCCGCCGAGCTTTGACGGGCACAAGGAGAGCACCTTCGCGACGGTGCATGGGTTCGCGCCGTTCTACAGCCTGCTCGTCCGCATCAACCCGGAGAACCCTTCCTCGACCACCGACATCGTGTGTGATCTGTGTGTCGACCCGCCCAAGCCGAGCGCTGACGGCAGGAGCTACACCTTCAGCATCAGGCCGGGGGTCAAGTTCCACGACGGCTCGGTTTTGACCGCGGACGATATCGCGGCGAGCTTCAACGAGATCATCTTTCCTCCGCAGGGCGTGCTGAGCCCGCGGGTCAGCAACTATCTGATGGTCGACAAGGTCGAGGCGGCGGGCCCGACGACGGTCGTCTTCCACCTCAAATTCGCGACCGAAGCCTTCCTGCCGGCGATCGCCAGCCCATTCAACTGGATCTACGAGAAGGCGATCCTCGACCGGGATCCGCATTGGTACGAGAAGAACGTGATGGGCACCGGCCCGTTCAAATTCGCCGCGTACGAGACCGGCCAGTCGATCACCGGAGTGCGCAACCCGGATTACTACGATCCCAAGCTACCGTATCTCGACGGGTTCACCGCGATCTATGCCGACAAGGAGGCGACCCGCGTCGCGGCGATCCGCGGCGACCGCGCGGCGATCGAATTCCGCGGCATGCCGCCATCGTCGCGTGACGAGCTGACGGCGGCGCTCGGCGACCAGATCGCGGTGCAACAGGGCGACTGGGATGTCGGCAGCGCGATCACGATGAACCACCAGAAGAAGCCGTTCGACGATCCTCGCGTCCGCCGCGCGCTGACCCTGGCGGTCGATCGCTGGGGCGGCGCGCCCTCGCTCGCCAAGATCGCGATCGTGCAGACCGTCGGCGGCATCGTCTTTCCGGGTTCGCCGCTCGCGGCGACCAAGGAGGAATTGCAGCAGATCGCCGGCTATTGGCCGGACGCCGAGAAGTCGCGCGCCGAGGCGCGGCGGCTGTTGAAGGAAGCCGGCGCGGAAAACCTGAGCTTCGAGCTGCTGAATCGCAACGTCGACCAGCCGTACAAATACGTCGCGACCTGGCTGATCGACCAGTGGAGCAAGGTCGGGCTGCACGTCACGCAAAAGGTCGTGCCGACCGGCCCGTGGTTCGAGAACATGCGCGACGGCAATTTCGACGTCGTCGTCGAGGCCCCCGGCTACGGCATCGTCAACCCGGTGATGGACATCCAGAAATTCCTGCCGTCCTCGGTCGATGCCGAGAACTACGCGCGTTATGAGGACAAGGATGCAGTCGCGCTCTATGACACGATGCTGCACGAGAGCGACCCGGCGAAGCAGCGCGCGGCGATGCGCGACTTCGAGAAATACATGCTCGATACCCAGGCGCACGCGATGTGGGTGCTGTGGTGGCACCGGATCGTGCCGTACCGGTCCTATGTGAAGGGCTGGAAGATCGGGCCGACCCATTTCATCAACCAGGACCTGGCGAGGATCTGGCTCGACAAATAGGCTGCACGAAAGAGCCGGCAATTCAGCGGACGGGGAGAGTGAAATGAGTAGAACCTTTTGGCTGGCAAGCCTCGGCGCGGTTTTAGCGGCGGCATTGGCGCTGCCGGGAGCGGCCCCTGCGGCGGCCGACGAGACGCCGAAGCGCGGCGGCACGCTGGTCTACATGATCCCGGCCGACGCGCCGCCGAGCTTCGATGCGCAGCGCGAGGAGACCTACGCGACGATCCACGCCGCGGCGCCGTTCTACAGCGTGCTGATCCGCGCCAATCCGCTGGACCCGGGCTCGCCCGACATGGTGTGCGATTTGTGCACCGAGATGCCGACCCCGACCGACAACGGCACGACCTACATTTTCAAGATCCGCCAGGGGGTCAAGTTCCACGACGGAACGCCGCTCACCGCCGAAGACGTGGCGGCCTCGTGGAAGAAGATCATCTTTCCGCCCGAGGGCGTCATCAGCCCGCGGCAGAGCAATTTCGTGATGGTCGACAAGGTCGAGGCGACCGACCCCTCGACCGTGGTGTTCCACCTGAAGTTCGCGACCGACGCGTTTATCCCGGCGCTCGCCGACCCTTATGCGTGGGTCTACAGCAAAGCGAAGCTCGACCAGGACATCCACTGGTACGAGAAGAACATCCTCGGCTCCGGCCCCTTCAAGTTCGTCCACTACGAGACCGGCCAATCGATCGAAGGCGTGCGCAACCCCGACTACTATCATGACGGCCTGCCCTACCTCGACGGGTTCAAGGGCATCTTCGCCGACAAGCAGGTGACCCGCGTCGAGGCGATCCGCGGCGACCGCGCGGCGATCGAGTTCCGCGGCTTTCCCCCGACCGTGCGCGACGAGCTGCAGCAGGCGCTCGGCGACAAGCTCGCCGTGCAGGAGGACGACTGGAATTGCGGCGGGCTGATCACGCCGAACCATGCCCGCAAACCGTTCGACGACCCGCGCGTGCGCCGCGCGCTGACCCTGGCGCTCGACCGCTGGCACACCGCGCCCGAGCTCGCCAAGATCGCGCTCGTGCGCACGGTTGGCGGCGTCACGTTTCCCGGCTCGCCCCTGGCGCCGTCCAGGCAGGAACTCGAACAGATCGCCGGCTACTGGCCCGATATCGAGAAGTCGCGCGCCGAGGCGCGGCGCCTATTGAAGGAGGCGGGCGCCGAGAACCTCACCTTCGAGCTGCTCAACCGCTCGACCGATCAGCCGTACAAATACTACGGCATCTGGGCGGTCGACGACTGGAGCAAGGTCGGCATCCACGCCACCCAGAAAGTGCTCCCGGTCGGGCCGTGGTTCGCCGCGCAGCGCGCCGGAGATTTCGACGTGACGGTCGAGGGCAATTGTCAGAACGTGGTCAACCCGCTCGCCGACGTCGGCAAATACCTGCCGCACACGATCTCCGCCGGCAACTACGGCAATTTCGAGGACCCGCACGAGGTCGAGCTCTACGAGAACATGCTGCGGGAGCTCGACAAGACGAAGCAAAAGGAGAAGCTGTTCCAGTTTGCCAAATACGTGCTCGACGATCAGGCGCACGGCATCTTCCTTTTGTGGTGGCGGCGGATCGTGCCGTATCACTCCTACGTCAAGGGCTGGAAGATCGGGCCGAGCCATTACGTGAACCAGGACCTCGGCACGGTCTGGCTCGACCAGTAATACCGCTGCACAACGAGATTGCGTCCTTCGAGGCTCCCTTCGGTCGCGCCTCAGGATGAGGGGGTTTTCTTGATGGCATCACAAAATGCTTCCTCATCCTGAGGCGCGACCGAAGGGAGCCTCGAAGGACGCACAAAATTCATCCAGCACGCTTCGCGAGCTTGTGATGGCGCGAGACCGCCGATCGTGCGATACCGCCCGCCGGGAGGGCGAGCCTAGAAGATGCACCGCTACATCGTGAGCCGCCTCTTACTGGTGTTCCCGACGCTGCTCGGCGCGGCGGCGCTGGTCTTCATCTTGATGCGGCTCATTCCCGGCGACATCTGCCTGGTGCGATTGGGCTCGGGCGGCAGCGGCATCGGCACGCAGGCGCTCGCCGCCTGCCACGCCGAGATCGGCATCGACAAGCCGTGGTGGATGCAATTCCTCAGCTTCATCTGGGGGCTGGCGCGCGGCGATTTCGGCATCTCGATGTGGTCCGGCAAGCCGGTGATCCAGGAGATCGCCACTCGCTTTCCGGTCTCGCTCGAGGTCGCGCTGATCGCGACGGTGGTCGCGATCTCGATCGCGATCCCGCTCGGCACGATCTCGGCGTTGAAGCAGAATACCTGGATCGACCTTCTGGTGCGCACGATCTCGATCGCCGGCATCGCGACGCCGGCGTTCTGGCTCGGCATCCTGTCGATCCTCCTGGTGCTCGACGTCAGCCAGTGGATTACCGGCCGGCCGTGGATGCCGTCGATCGATTACGTGCCGCTGTGGAAAGACCCGATCCGCAACCTGTCGATCGTGATGCTGCCGGCGCTCACCGTCGGCTATCGCTACGCCGCGGTGTCGATGCGGATGACCCGCTCGGCGATGCTCGAAGTGCTGCGCGAGGACTATATCCGCACGGCACGCGCGAAGGGGCTGCTCGAAAAGATCGTCATCAACCGCCATGCGCTGAAAAACGCGCTGCTGCCGGTGGTGACCGTGATCGGGATCGAGTTCGCCTTTCTGATCGGCGGGCTGGTCGTCACCGAGCAGGTTTTCAACCTCAATGGCATCGGCCGGCTGATGGTGCAGGCGGTGCAGAACCAGGACTACACGCTGACCCAGGCGCTGGTCATGCTGGTCGTGACCATCGCCATCTTGAGCAACCTCGCGGTCGACATGCTCTACGCCTGGCTCGACCCGCGCATAAGGTTGAGATAGCCACGATGACCGATATCGCCCCGACCCCGACCGGCGCCGCCATCCTTGCCGACGACTATGTCGCGCCGCGCGGCGTGTGGAGCGCCGCCAGGCGGTTTTTCCGACGCCAGCCAGTCGGCATGATCGGCATCGTGCTGGTCGCGATCTTCGGCCTCGCCGGGCTCTGCGCCGATTTCATCGCGCCCTACAGCCCGACCGCCAACGATTTCTCGGCGATGACCGAGGCGCCGAGCTGGGCGCATTGGCTCGGCACCGACCAATTGGGCCGCGACATCCTCTCGCGCATCCTGTTCGGCGCGCGCACCGCCTTTCTCGTCGGCCTGACCTCGGCGCTCGTCGGCGGTGCGAGCGGCCTCGTGCTCGGCGTCGGCAGCGCCTATTTCGGCGGGCGGATCGACCTTTTCCTGCAGCGCATCCTCGACATCGTGATGGCGTTCCCGCTGATCATCATGGCGCTGGCGGTGGTGTCGATCTTTGGCACCGGGGTGCAGAACGTGATCATCGCGATCACCATCCCCTTGATCCCGCGCTGCGCCCGGGTGGTGCGTTCGTCGGCGCTGGCGATCCGCGAGGTGCCCTATATCGACGCCGCGCGCGCGCTCGGCTACAGCCATTCGCGGATCATCCTCAACCACATGGTGCCCAACGTGGTGGCGCCGTTCCTCATCATGCTGACCGCGTTTGTCGGCCAGGCGATCCTCGCCGAGGCCTCCTTGTCCTATCTCGGGCTCGGGGTGCAGGAGCCGGTCGCCGCGTGGGGGCTGATGCTGCAGGGCGGCGCCGAGGAATACGCCTCGACCGCGCCATGGATCGCGATCTTCCCGGGCCTGGCGATCATGCTGACCGTGTTCGGCATCATGCTGTTCGGCGACGCGCTGCGCGACGTGCTCGATCCGAAGCTGCGGGAGCGCTGAGCATCCTAGCGCGTCTCGTCGTCTGGTGGATCGGGGTCCGTAGCGGCCGAGCGGTAGAACTCGGCGATGTAGATGTAGATGGCGAGGCCGAGGCTGTCGCGGACGATTTCGACGACGAGGTCGTCGACCGTGCGTGACTGGCTCGCGGCGATGACCTGCAGTGCGTCCCAGGTGACGGCGTCGAGGCTGACGCTTACAAGCGGGGTTATTCGGCGGCGCGGAATGCCGCCCTCTCGCTGCCCTCTCCTCATCAAGCGCGCTCCCCTCGCGTGATCCGAGAGGATGCCGTGCCGCGCGCAACCCGAGTGTGAGGTGGATCACACTGGGCCGAAATCGTCGGCGGAATGCCCGGCGCTTTCCCGCCCTACAGCCTTCGCGCGCCGGAGAAGGGGATACCGGCCTCCGCCGCTGCGACGATCAGGCGAACGCCGCGAACAGCTCTTCGACCGCTTTCAGCTGATTGCCCGAGGCCGAGGACGGCACGATGACCGGGGTGGTGACGCCGGCCTCGCGCCAGGCGGCGATGCCGTCGCGCACCTGGGCGGCGGGGCCGAACAGGGTCGCGTCGGCGAGCCATTTGTCGCTCATCAGGCCGGGGATGTCGGCCTGGCGGCCTTCGGCGGCGGCGGTTTCGATCGCCGCCATCTCCTCGACGTAGCCGGCCTCCTTCCAGTAGTTGCGGTAGTTCGGCAGCATCGTGTAGCGCGTGAGAGTGCGGCGGTTGACCGCCTTGGCCGCCTCGACATCGTCCGAGATGCAGGTCGGGATCATGTTGGCGACGAGGAAATCCGGGTCGCCGCGTTTCGCGTCCGGCAGCACCGACAGCGAGTCCCGCATGTGCGAGCGGCTGGCATTGGCGAAAATGAGGCCCTCGGCGATCTCGCCGGCGAGCGCGACCATGCGCTTGCGCAAGGCCGCGAGGATGATCGGCGGCAGCGCGCCGATGCCGTCATAGGAATGCATCTTCTCGACAAAGGCGCGGATGTCGCCGAGCGGCTTGCCGGGGGTGACGCCCATGCGGACATGGCTCGGCCCGTGCGCGACGCCGATGCCGAACGCGAAGCGGCCGCCGGAAATCTCGTGGATGTAGGCGATGCCGTGGGCGAAATCCTCTGGGGTGCGGGCATAGATCGGCGCGATCGCGGTGGCGAAGCGGATGCTCTTCGTCGCCAGCGCCAGCGCGGTGCATTGCGCCATGTTGCCGAAGATGCTCGGCACGTAGATGCCGGCGAAGCCACGCCGCTCGATCTCGCGCGCCAGCTCCAAGGTCGCCTGGCGCCGGCCGGGGACGGCGACGAGGCTCAAGGCGGGTAGATGTTCAGCCATCGGGATGACCCCTCAAAAAAGCGCTTTGGCGCCAAGGACGCTAGGAAGAGGCCTTGCGCAACTCGCCCGACCGCGTTTACGTCAAGCGAAGGCCGCGAATAATTCCTTGACCGCCTTGAACTGGTTGCCGCTCGCGGAAAACGGCACCAGGACCGGCGTGGTGATCCCAGCCTCGCGCCATGCCGCGACGCCCTCGCGTACCTTGGCGGCCGGCCCATAGAGCGTGTTGTCGGCAAGCCAGCGCTCGCTCATCAGGTTCGGGATCTCCGCTTCGCGGCCGCCGGCGACGGCCTCCTCGATCGCCGTCATCTCCTCGACGTAGCCGGCTTCCTTCCAGTAGTCGCGGTAGTTCGGCAGCATCGTATACCCGGTCAGGCTGCGCCGGGCGACCGCCTTGGCGGCCTCGATGTCGTCGCTGACGCAGGTCGGGATCGCGTTGGCGACGATAAAGTCCGGATCGTGCCGCTTCTCGGCCGGGATCACCGCGAGAGCGGCTGGCATGTGCGAGCGGCTAACATTGCCGAAGATCACTCCATTGGCGATCTCGCCGGCGAGCGCGACCATCCGAGGACGCAAGGCGGCCAGGATGATCGGCGGCAGCGCGCCGATCCCCTCGTAACCTCGGAGCCGGGCGATGAAGGCGCGGAGGTCGCCAAAGGGCTTGCCCGGCATCACCCCTATGCGGATGTTGCTCGGCGTATACGCGATTCCGATAAAACGCCCGCCGGAGATTTCGTGGATATAGGCCGCGTTTTGGGCGAAATCCTCGACCGTGCGGGCATGGATCGGCGCGATCACCGTGGCCAGGCGGATGCGCTTGGTGGCCAGCGCCAGCGCGCTGCACTGCGCCACACTGCTGAAGAAGCTCGGCACGAAAATACCACCGAAGCCGCGCCGCTCGATCTCGCGGGCGAGATCGAGGACCGCTCGTCGCCGTCCCGGCGGCGCGACGAGGCTGAGAGCGGGGAGAGTTTCAGGCATGGGCGAGCAGCTCCGAAAAAGTCCACTCGACTGTCATTATTTGAACATCGTAACGTCATCTTGTCGCAAATTCCCAAAAAGGCGATCCTGCCGGCGCAGCACCCTCCACCGTAAGGTGAGACGGCAAACGCGCAAGGGGAGAGAAGCGCCATGTGGCAACAGGTCTATGACCCGTTCAGCAATCCCACCTTGTCGACTTTGGCCGCCGCCATACCGGTGGCGACCTTGCTCGTGCTGATTGCCTCCGGCAAGGTCAAGACGCACATCGCGGCGGTCATCGCGCTGGTCGTAGCGAATCTGATCGCCATTCTCCTGTTCACCATGCCCGGCGGGCTGGCGATCCGCGCCAGCATTCTCGGCGCGGTCATCGGCTTCTTCCCGATCGGCTGGATCGTGCTCAATGTCATCTTCATGTATCGCCTGACGGTGGCGACCGGCGCGTTCGACACGCTGCAGCGGGCGATCGGCGGGGTCAGCCCGGACCGGCGCATTCAGCTACTGCTGATCGCCTTCGCGTTCGGCGCCTTTTTCGAGGGAGCCTCGGGCTTTGGAACGCCGGTTGCGGTAACCGCCGCAATTCTGATCGGGCTTGGGTTTTCGCCGCTCGCCGCCTCGGGCCTCTCTCTGATCGCCAACACCGCGCCGGTCGCTTATGGCGCTCTCGGCACGCCGATCGCCGGGCTTGCCAGCGTGACCGGAATCGATCCCTATCTGCTCGGCGCGATGGTCGGGCGGCAATTGCCGTTCTTCTCGCTGATCGTGCCGGCCTGGCTGATTTGGGCGTTCGCCGGCTGGCGCGGGATGAAGGAGGTGTGGCCAGCGGTGTTGGTCACTGGGGTGTCGTTCGCGATCCCGCAATACCTGATCTCGAACTTCGTCAACCCGTGGATCGTCGATATCGGCGCGTCGCTGATCTCGATGGCGTGCCTGATCCTGTTCCTGCGGGTGTGGCAGCCGGCCGAGATCTGGACCTCGCCGGCCTTGCGCAGCCGCGACGATTCGGCGGCCGACATGCCGCCGCCGGCGCCCGCCGGACCGGCGCCCTTGCGGGCCGCGGTGTGGCGCTCGCTGGTGCCGTGGATCATCGTCTGCGTCGTCCTCCTGGTTTGGGGCACCGGCTGGTTCAAGGCGCTGGTCAACCCGATCTTCACCTGGAACTACGCGGTGCCGGGGCTGCACAACGTCGTGCAGAAAGTGCCGCCGGTGGTCGCCGCGCCGGCGCCCGAAGGCGCGGTGTTCGCCTTCACCTATCTGTCGTTCACTGGCAGCGGGATACTGATCGCGGCGATCATCTCCGGGTTTGTCATGGGGTTCTCGCCGGTGCGGATGATCCGCGCCTATGGCGGGACGATCCGCGTTGTCAGCTATTCCTTGATCACGATCTCAGCGATGCTGGCGATCGGCACCTTGACCCGGTTTGCGGGGATCGATGCGACGTTGGGCCTGGCCTTCGCCGGAGCCGGCGTACTCTACCCATTTTTCGGCACCTTACTCGGCTGGCTTGGCGTTGCCCTGACCGGGTCAGACACCGCATCCAATGTCCTGTTCGGCGGCCTGCAAAAAATCACCGCCCAGCAACTTCACCTGTCGCCGATCCTGATGGGTGCGGCCAATTCCTCAGGCGGCGTCATGGGCAAGATGATCGATGCGCAATCGATCGTCGTCGCCTCGACCGCGACCAACTGGTTCGGGCATGAGGGGTCGATCCTGCGCTTTGTGTTCTTCCACTCGATCGCGCTGGCGTGCCTGGTCGGGTTGCTGGTGATGGCCCAGGCCTATCTGCTGCCGGGGATGATCGTGCAGTAGAGATTCACCAATGAGGCAATGAAACGGTCAGCTCTATTCCGCCGCCTGCGGTCCGATTGCCGGCCGCAGCTGCACCGAGTTTGGCCCATAGCGGTCGCGGAACGGCGCGGTGTCGATCTCTTCCAATTCGATCTCGCCGGCCAACACCTTGGCCTTCCAGGCGTCCTGCTCGGGGATATTGGCGTGGAATTCGGGCATCACCTCGCGCGCGAAAAGGTCGAGGCTTTCGCAGATATGCTCGTGGGTGTTCTTGCCGGCCTGGTTCAAGAGGATAACCTGGTCGATATGCGAGCTCTCGAAGCGGCGCAGCTTGCGCCGGATCGTCTCGGGCGAACCGATGAGGCCGCCCGATAGCGCGCGGGCGAGGCCCTCTGGGTTCTCACGCTTCCACTTCTCGTATTCGTCCCACAGATTGACCGTGCCCGGCGCCGGGCGCTCGCGGGTCGCGCTCTGGCCGTAGAAGCGCAGCGCGAACTGGAAGAACGGGATGCCGTCGGCGCGGCGGCGCGCCTCCTCGTCGGTCTCGGCGCACATGAAATAGCTGGTCAGCGCGATGTTCGGGTTGACCTGGTAGTCGGCCAGCTTCTCCTGCCGCTTGACGAAGGAATTGTAATAGGCGTGCACCCAGGCAAAGGCGGCGTCGGCCGAAAGGAACTGGAACGCCAGCGCGCCGAGGCCGCGGCGCCCGGCCATCTCGATCGTGTCGAGCGCCGAGCAGGCGACCCATAGTGGCGGATGCGGTTTCTGGATCGGCTTGGGCAGCACGTTGCGCAGCGGCATGTCGAAGAATTTGCCGTGGTGCTCGCTGCCGCCGTCCTTGAACATCGGGATGATCGCCCGGATCGCCTCTTCCCATTTGGCGCGCTTCTCGCCATAGGCGACGCCAAACGGGTCCAATTCGGTCGAGCTGGCGCTCTCGCCAGTGCCGAACTCGACGCGGCCGCGACTGACGAGGTCGAGCGCGGCGATGCGCTCGGCGCAGCGCGCCGGATGGGTCGTCGTCAGCTGCATGATACCGTGCGCGAGGCGGATGTTTTTTGTCCGCTGGCTCGCCGCGGCGAGAAAAACCTCGGGCGCCGGCGAATGCGAATATTCCTCGAGGAAATGGTGCTCAACCTCCCAGGCGAAGTCGTAGCCGAGCCGGTCGGCGAGCTCGACCTGGTCGAGCGCGTTCTGGTAGAGGGACAGTTCGCCCCCGGCCACCCATGGCCGCGGCATCTGCAGCTCGTAGAAAATCCCGAA
>Ga0181530_10000226_pt1 | contig 71148 bp, 54 predicted proteins | sample PEATcosm2014_Bin_42_FD_119769 | JGI IMG/M metagenome (GOLD analysis project Ga0181530, IMG submission 119769) | Peatland microbial communities from MTU Mesocosm Facility, Houghton, MI, USA - PEATcosm2014_Bin10_60_metaG | ecosystem: Environmental > Terrestrial > Soil > Wetlands > Peat | place...
TCGACCCCGGGGCGTTAGCCGTGCATTCCCATGCTGTTGTCCCATGCGGCTGGTGGGTTGAAGGTTGTTGTTGTCACACCTCCATCCTCCAGTCCCCAGCCGCGGGGACAACCTATTGAAACTCCACAGCTAGCCCCGGGTCGGCCGCGGCCCGGCGGGCTTCCTTTTCCTGGCGTGGAGCATGAAATGGGACACGAACCCGTCGCCGTCGCGGTTCAGCATCCGGATGATCGCGCGGACCATGTTGCGCCTGCCTGGCGTCATTGCCGCGGGGGGCTGTGCCTCGAGCAGGAATCTCACGCGGTCCTCCCAGAACTCCCTGCCCCGCGGATGCAGCTCCGAATGCAGGACCTCGGCTGTCCCCGTCTTGTTGATGTGGCTCCGCCACCAACCGGGCGAGTGGACTGCCAGGCAGGAGGGAAACTCAAGGAGGAATTCCTCGGGGGTGCCCTCCCCGATCTCCGCCCTGTAGCACGGGCTGCCGATGACCAGCTCCCCGCCGTCCTTGAGGAAACGCAGCAGGTACGGGGAATAAAGGTCATCCGTCCCGAAGTAGAAGAAAGCGTTCATCGAGAACACCGCATCGAATGACTCCGGTGGGAACGGCAGCCTCCGGGCGTCCGCGCGGACCGGGGTGACCCGGTCGCCGACACCCGCCTCTGACGCCTTCGGAGGCAGCGAATCCGGGATATCCTCGTCCACCGCAAAGACCCTGACCCCGTGTTGTTTCGCGAGGAATATGGAGGTCGTCCCCTCGCCGCAGCCGAGGTCGAGCACCCGCATGCCTCTCTTGAGCGTGAGAAGCCTCGCCATGTCGGAGGCAAGGAAAAGTCCTCCCTGGCCGGCCAGCCCCTCGTGGATCTCGGCGCGGCTGTAGCCCGCCAGCTCCGGATAGGCCGTGAGCGGAACCTCCCGGAATGCGGAGCGGACCCGCCGGAGGTCGACCTCAGGCCAGGCCGATAGGTCGAACTTCATCATTCAAGGCTCCCGAGGCTTGCAGAAGGACTCTGAACCGGACCAAAGGTGTCCGAATTGGCCCCCGAGCTAGCCCTGCGGCTGCGGCATCCACCCGCCCCGGACCGTGTCGGACGCCGTGTAGGTGACCTGGGTGTCCGACGGGTCTCCGATCTTCGACGTGAATGTCCGGATCAGCTGAGCCTCGGGCGTGATCGCCCAGCGATACAGTTTGTTCGGCGTGTCCGTCTCCACCACCTTGAGCGCCTGTGTCTTGATCGTCCAGGCCACCGTCCCAACCTGCTGGAGCCCGCCCCCGATCGCATCGTCATACACGGCCAGCGGCCCGTTTCCCTGCCCAAGCCAGACCGGGTCGGAGAACACGACCCCCTGGTCCGTCAATTCCGTCCGGTTCAGGTTCCAGTTGATGGTCACGCTGACGGTTCCCTGGATCTCGGTGCCGGTGATAGGCGCGGCGGGATCCTTGGTCTGATAGGTTTCGTATACCGTCATGTCGAATTGCTGGGGTCCGAGTTGTGGCATAAGGGTCTTGGATGGTTGAGGGTGGCGGTCTGGGCGTGAATCGGGAACGCTGCGGCGGGCCTGCCGGCGTGCGCACGGTGATCTATTTCAGGCGGTTCACGCAAGGGCCTTCCCGGCGGCGGATGCCTTCACGAACCCGCCCCAGCTGAGCGCGCTGGCTCCCGGCGCTTGCTCCCTCGCCTTGCGGATCGCGAGCCGCGCCGCAGCGTCGACCACCCATTCGAAGTTCCTGTCCCCCACGGACGCGCGGTCGGCGTCGGGGGCAGGGTTGCAGAAATCGATCGCGACCGGCACGCCGTCGCGCACCGCGAATTCCACGGTGTTGAAGTCGTAGCCGAGGCTTCGGTTGAGCGTGAGCACGTCGCGCCTGATGCGCTCAAGGAGTGCCGCCGGCGGTGGCGGGCGGTCGACGACGTAGCGCAGGTGGTGGGGGTTGCGCGGCTCGTAGGGCATGACGAGGACGTCCTCCTGGCCGATGCAGTAGCAGCGGTAGTAGTCGTCAAACTTTACCTCCTCCTGGAGGAGCATCACGAGCTGGCCCGTCTCGGCGTAGGCCCTGAAGAATTCCTCCCGGTTGCGGACCTTGTAGACGTTCTTCCACCCGCCGCCGGCGTGCGGCTTGAAGTACGCGGGCCAGCCGACGTAGCCGAAGATCCCCTCCCAATCGAGGGGGTACGCGAGGTTCGAGAAGGACTCCGACGAGCAGTCGGCCGGGTGCTCCTTCGAGGGGAGGAGGACGGTCTTCGGCACGGCGACCCCCAGCTTCGTCGCCAGGCAGTTGTTGAAGAACTTCTCGTCGGCGCTCCACCAGAACGGGTTGTTGATGACTGCGGTCCCGTTGAGGGCGGCGTTCTTGAGATAGGCGCGGTAGAACGGCACGTCCTGCGAGATGCGGTCGATGATGACCGCGTACTCGGACGGGTCGCCCTGGATGACCTTGTCGATGCGGACGCGCTCGGCGACGATCCCGGGCTCCCTCATCGCGTTCACGCGTTCGACGAAGGCGAGCGGGAACGTGCGTTCCTTGCCGTGGAGAATGCCGATTTTCTTCATGGGGGAGGTTGGGGGGATTGGAGGCTAGGGGCCGTCCGCGGCGCCGGGCAAGCCGGAGCGTTCGGCCGGGGAGGCCGGGGGCTCAGTGCTTTATCAACCCGAGGTACTGGGGGAACATGTCGCGCCAGTAGTTCCAGTCGTGGCCGCACCACCTGCGGTCGTCGAGGAAGTGCGCGATCCCCTTGCTGGTCAGGAGCGCCGACATCTCGAGGTTGCGCTGGCGGCAGTTGTCCCATTCGCCGGTGCCGAGGACGATGCCCATGGAGCGGATCTGGCCGAGCAGGGTTTCGTCGGCCAGGCCCGGGAGGAAGTCGACGGGGTTGTTGAAATAGCAGTTGTCGTCGTAGTAGCCGTCGAGGAACTGCTTGATGTCGAACGAGCCGCTCATGCTGACGCAGTAGCCGGCCCTGTCGGGATGGCGGAGCGCGAAGTTCACCGCGTGGTAGCCCCCGAAGCTCGCGCCGGCGACGCACACCTTCGCGCGGCCTGTGCCGCGCAGCGCCGCCGGGACGACGTCGTGCAGGATGACGTTTTCGTAGCCCATGTGGGTCTTCACGCGGTCGGCCGGGTGGATCGACTTGTTGTACCAGCTCTCCGAGTCGATGCCGTCCGGGCAGTAGATCCTGACGCGGCCGTCGTCAACCAGGTGGGCGACCGAGCCGATCAGGCCGAAGTCCTTGACCTGGTAGTAGCGTCCGAGGGACGTGGGGAACACGATAACGGGATAGCCCGCGTGGCCGAACACCAGCATCTCGAACTCACGGCTCAAGTGGGGTGTGTACCAGCGGACGTATTCCTCCTTCATGATGGGGCGAAAGGAGCGCTTTCCGGGCTTTTGGGGGACACGTGGGACAAAATGGATGGCCTAACTCCGGCGATTCCACAAGAAGATGGCGGTTACGCAAAAGATATTGTCGCCCCCGTTATCGGGCAACCCGGTGGCGGGGGCCGGATGCCAGGACCCCGGCAACGGGACACCCAGGCAATGACTCCCCAGATGCGCCCATTCCCATTCCTCGCAGCAGCCCTCGCGCTGATCCTCGCTGCCTCCGGGCCGGCGGCACGGGGCGCCGACTGGCCCATCGTCCACCGTCGCGGCGACGAGCTTGTCGAAGGAGGGAAGACGTTCCGCTTCCTTGGCCTGGACGCCCCGAACCTCCACCAGAACGAGTCCCAGGTCCGCCCCGACTTCAGCAACCGCTTCCCGGACGAGTACGAGATCCGAGACGTGCTGGGCAGCCTCCACCGGCTCGGGGCGCGGGCCACCCGAACGTTCACGCTGTCCGTGGCCTGTCGGGACGATGACGGCATCCCCACATACGTCGCGGGGCGCAGGGCCTACAACGAGGCGGCTTTCCGGACCCTGGACCGGGTCCTCGCCCTCTGCCGCGAGTACGATGTCCGAATCGTCTTCCCGCTGATCGCCTCGCAGTCTTTCGGGGGCTGGCGCGGTGTCGACGAGTTCGCTGCCTTGTCGGGCAAGCCCCCCGGCTCGTTCTGGACGGACCCGGAGGTGAAGGCGGACTTCCGCAGGCTCCTCGACTACGTCGTCAACCGGCGGAATTCCGTCACGGGCGCGCTGTACAGGGATGACCCGGCGATACTCGCGTGGCAGCTGGGCAACGAATTCGACAGCTACGCCCCGGACCGGAAGTTCAATCCGGGGGCCTGGCGGCCGCTCATCACGGACTGGTCGCTGGAAATGGCCGCGTACCTGCACTCGATCGACCCGAACCATCTCGTGATGGAGGCGGGGGGCGACCGCGCCCGGCTCCTGGCCAGCCCCGCGATCGATGTCATGAGCACGCACCTGTATGAGTACTGGAACCGCTTGTCGGGCCTGCCGTCTGAGCTGGCGCCCCTGGCGAGGCAGGCCGCCGCCGAGTGCCGCTCCCGGAAGCCATTGATCATAGACGAGTTCGGGCTCGGAGCCGTGGACAACATTCGCGCGCTCATCCTCGCGATCCGCGGGGAGGGCATTGCCGGCGGCCTCCTGTGGAGCATCCGGGGGCATCGCCGGGATGGCGGCTTCTACTGCCACAACGAGGGTGGGACGCCGGTCAATTCGTACCATTTTCCCGGGTTCGCGGCCGGCCAGGGCTATGATGAGACGCAACTCCTCGACCTTGTGCGCGCCGAGGCGTTCGCCATCAGGGGCGTTGTCCCCGATGCCCCCGAGGCGCCAGGGCCCGTCCCGGTCCTGCGCTGCGAGCGCGGCGGATTCACGTGGAGGGGATCGACCGGGGCCACCCATTACGTGATGGAGCGGGCGGAAGCCTCGGAGGGCCCCTGGTCGGTCTGCGCCGACGGGCTTGCCGACTCCGTGGCCCTCGACGTCGCGAGGTACGAGGCCGGCGGCGATTCCCGGCCGATCCCCCTATGGTTCGACGAGTCGGCGGCCGGGGGCCGGGAGCATTATTACCGGATCCGCGGGCTCAATCCCGCGGGAGCCACGGCGTATTCGAACGTCGTGCGGGTCCCGGCCCCGTAGGCCCCGGCGGCAGGAAACCGCTTGGCATGAACGGGACGTCCGCGCTTGCTAGCGGGCTGTTTCCGCCGTGCATTCCGCCCGCCACGCACCACCCGAAGGAACCATCCGCCTGCACCGGGCCTTCCCCTCGCGCATCCTCGGCAACCGGCGCGGCCTCGCGGTGTGGCTGCCGCCGGGATGCGACGGGCGCCGGAGGCGCCACCCGGTCGTCTATTTCCAGGATGGGCAGAACATCTTCGACCCCCGGACGGCTTTCAACGGCAGCGCCTGGAACGCCGGCCGCGCCGCGTCCCGATTGATCGCTGACGGAGAGATCGATCCCCCGATCATGGTGGGCATCTACAACGCGGGACCCGGTCGCATGGACGAATACGCGCCGACGCGCGGCACGTTCCAGGGATGGGACGGGAAGGAGTGCAGGAGCCGGGGGCTTGCCCGCTCGTACGCGAGGTTCGTCGCCGCGGAGGTGAAGCCGTTCATCGACGCGCGCTACCCCACGCTGTCCGGTCCCGGCCACACGTTTGTCGCGGGCTCGTCGATGGGCGCAATCGCATCCCTCTACGCCGCCCTCTGGCACCCCCGCGTCTTTGGCGGCGCGGGGCTCCTGTCGCCGTCGGCCTGGTGGGACGGCCTTGAGCCGGTGCGCTTCGTGGGGGCGCTGCGGGGGAAATCCCCGGTTCGCATCTGGCTCGACACCGGCACCGCGGAGCCCGGATGGGAGAACACGCGGCTCCTGCGCGACGCGCTCCTGGCGCGGGGCTGGATCGAGGACGGCGACCTGCGCTACCACGAGGCCAAGGACGAGGGGCACCACGAGGACGCGTGGGCCGCGCGCGTCGGCCCGATGCTCAGATGGCTCCTCGGGACCGGCCGTCCCGCCGGAAGGGAGACCCGGCGCTAGTCGGCGATCGGCGCTGAGATATCATCCAGCTCGCGCATGACGAGCGGGGTCAGCCTGTCGAGCAGGTCGAGGGCGCCCAGGTTCTCCTTCAGCTGTTCCACCCGGGACGCCCCGAGGATCACGGTGCTCACGTTCGGGTTCTTCAGGCACCAGGCGATGGCCATGCAGGGCAGGCTGGTACCTAGGCTCTTGGCGACGGCGGCCAGCCGGGGGACCGCGGCCATCCTCTTGTCGACGCCGGGCTTCGCGAGCAGCTCCTCCCGGAGCCACTCCAGGCCGGGGACGTCGAGCCGGGTTCCCTTGGGAACGCCCTTGCTGTACTTCCCGGTCAGGAGGCCCGAGGCTAGCGGCGACCAGGTCGTCGTCCCGAGGCCGGGGCTCCGGTAGAGGTGGACATATTCATATTCCACGCGCGAGCGGTGAAACAGGTTGTACTGGGGCTGCTCCATCTGCGGGTGGTGCAGGCCGAGGCGGTCGCAGACCGCATGGGCCGCCTCGATCTGGGACGCGCTCCACTCGCTTGTGCCCCAGTAGAGCACCTTACCCTGCACGATCAGGTCGTGCATGGCCCGGCACGACTCCTCGATCGGGACGCTGGCGTCGGGCCGGTGGCAGAAGTAGAAGTCCAGATAGTCGACCTGGAGCCGCCGGAGGGCGTCGTGGCACGCCTCGACGATATGCTTCCTCGAGAGCCCCTCCTCGTTGGGCCGGTCGCCTATCGTGCCGAAGAACACCTTGCTCGAGAGGAGGTAGCTGCTGCGGCGCCACCCGGCCTTCCTCAGGATCGCCCCCATCACAACCTCGGCCTGGCCGTCGGCGTAGGCCTCGGCGTTGTCGAAGAAGTTGATCCCGGCGTCGTAGGCCGCGTGGAGGAGCTTCCTCGCGACCGGGTCGCCGACCTGCTTTCCGAAGGTGACCCATGCCCCGAAGGACAATGCGCCCACCTTGATGCCCGACTTTCCAAGCTGGCGATACTGCATGGTCATGTTCGTATGGGTTCGGAAGGACCGGAGGATAGGGCGTATCGGCCCGGTCCGCAAGGGCGGTGCGCTTGACTACGCGGCGGGGTGCGGCCACCTCTTTGCGGATGACCCTGCGGATGGACGTGGCTCGGCCTGCGCGCCGATGAAGAACCTCTGGAACAGCGCGGAAGCCTCGAAATTTCCCGGCGACATCGGCCTCAGGGTCTACACCTCCCGGCTGATCGGCAGCGACCCGTCGCTCGTCCTCCACGGGGGCGGCAACACGTCGGTCAAGGTGAGTGAAAGGAACCTCTTCGGCGACGAGGAGCAGGTCCTCTATGTGAAGGGAACCGGATGGGACTTGGCCACGATCGAGGCGCAGGGATTCTCGCCGTGCCGGATGGCGCACCTGCTCAGGCTTGCCGGGCTGGACTCGCTCTCCGACGTGCGTATGGTCGCCGAGCTCAGGGGCTCAATGACGAGCGCGTCGGCGCCGACGCCGTCGGTGGAGGCCATCCTCCATGCGATTATCCCCGCGAAATTCGTGGACCACACCCACGCCGATGCGCTCATAACCGTGATGAACACGCCGGGAGGCGGGGACCGCGTGCGCGAGATCTACGGCGACCGCGTCGTCATCGTCCCCTACGTGATGCCGGGGTTCAAGCTGGCCCGGCACTGCGTGAAGCAGTTTGCGCGGGAGTTGTCCCCGCGCACGGCCTGCATCGTGCTGATGAACCACGGTCTCTTCACCTTCGGCGAGACGGCCGAGTCCTCCTACTCCCGGATGATCGAATGCGTCACCCAGGCGGAGGAGTACCTCTCGGGGCGCAAGGCCTGGAACATCGAGTGGGCCCCCGCCTCCGCGCCGTCCCGCCCGCTCCGTGCCGAGCTCGCGGCGTTCCGGCACGAGGTTTCCGCGGTCATGGGGGCCCCCGCGATCCTCGCCCTTCATTCCGACGCCCAGTGCCTTGGCTTCGCGCGGAGGGCCGATGTCCAGGCGCTCTCGCAGCAGGGCCCGGCCACGCCCGACCACGCCATCCGGACGAAGCGGGTTCCCTTGGTCGGGCGGGGCGTTGCGGCGTTCCGCCGGGATTATGAGGGCTATTTCAACGCGTGCGCAGCCGGGGCCGACCCGCGCCCCGCGATGGTCGATCCCGCGCCAAGGATCGTCCTCGATCCGGAATGGGGCCTTGTCGCCGCCGGGCGCTCGGCCCGGGACGCGGCGATCGCCGCCGAGATCTACAGGCACACGATCGACATCATCATGCGCGCGACGGCGCTCGGGGGCTGGAAGGCGCTGTCCGCCGCCGAAATCTTCGAGGTGGAGTACTGGGATCTGGAGCAGGCGAAGCTGCGCCGGGGCGGGCCGGCCCCCGTGTTCGCGGGCGAGATGGCGCTCGTGACCGGGGCCGCCTCCGGTATCGGCCGGGCCTGCGTCGAGTCATTCCTGAGGCGGGGCGCGGCCGTGGCAGGCCTGGACCTGAACCCGGGCATCCTCCGGCTGCACGACCGGCCGGATTTCCGGGGGGTCGTTTGCGACGTCACGGACGAGGCCGCGGTCGCCGCGGCGCTTGAGGAGGCGGTGAGGGCCTTCGGAGGCCTGGACATGCTGGTCCTTAACGCGGGCATCTTCGCCCCGGGAAGGGGGATCGGCGAGCTCGGCACCGAGACCTGGCGCAAGGTGATGTCCGTCAACCTGGACGCCAGCTTTGTCATGCTCCGCGAGTGCCACCCCCTCCTCAGGGCCGCGCCGAGGGGCGGGCGGGTGGCGGTCATCGGATCAAAGAACGTCCCGGCGCCCGGCCCAGGGGCGGCGGCCTACTCGGCTTCGAAGGCGGCGGTGAACCAGCTCGCCCGCGTCGCCGCCCTCGAGTGGGGCGCCGACGGGATCCGGGTGAACTCGCTCCATCCCAACATGGTCTTCGACACGGCCCTGTGGACCCGGGAGGTGCTGGAGTCGCGCGCGCGCCACTACGGGATGAGCGTCGAGGCCTACAAGACGAACAACGTCCTCAAGGTGGAGATCGCGAGCCGGGATGTCGCGGAGCTCGCCGCGGAGCTCTGCGGCCCGCTCTTCGCCAAGACTACCGGGGCCCAGATCCCCGTCGACGGCGGGAATGAGAGGGTGATTTGAACGTCAACGGCCGGCACTACCGGACCCTCTGGCCGGGCGCCGACGGCGCCTCGCTCGAGATCATCGACCAGACGCGGCTGCCCCACGAGTTTGCCGTGGCGCGCCTGGGGTCCCTTGACGAGGTGGCCCGCGCCATCCGCTCGATGCAGGTCCGGGGCGCGCCGCTCATCGGGGCCGCGGCGGCCTACGGCCTCTGGCTTGCGCTCAGGGCCGATCCCTCCGACGCGGCCCTTCGCAGGGCGGGGGCCGCGCTCCTTTCCACCCGGCCCACGGCCGTCAACCTGCGCTGGGCTATCGAGCGGATGACGGCGTGGCTCGGGCCGCAGCCGCCCGAGGAGCGCGCCGCCGAGGCGTTTTCGCGGGCGGGGGAGATCTGCGACGAGGATGTGGCCATCAACCGCGGGATCGGCGAGGCGGGCCTGCCGCTCATCCGGGCGGCCGCCGCGCGCAAGCCGCCCGGAGCGGCCGTCAACATCCTCACGCACTGCAACGCGGGCTGGCTCGCCACGGTCGACGTGGGCACGGCGACAGCGCCCATTTACGGCGCTCATGACGCCGGCCTGCCGGTGCACGTCTGGGTCGATGAGACCCGCCCGCGCAACCAGGGCGCGAGCCTGACCGCGTGGGAGCTCCTTAACCACGGGGTGGCGCACACCGTCATCTCCGACAACGCGGGGGGCCACCTCATGCAGCACGGGGAGGTGGACATGGTGATCGTCGGCACCGACCGCACGACCGCGGCGGGCGACGTGTGCAACAAGATCGGGACCTACCTGAAGGCGCTGGCGGCGCGCGACAATGGCGTGCCCTTCTACGCCGCCCTGCCGTCGCCGTCGATCGACTGGCGCGTGCAGGACGGCTTGCGCGGGATCCCGATCGAGAACCGGTCCCCGCGGGAGGTCACCCACATCGCGGGCAGGCTTCCCGACGGCGGCGTCGCGACGGTCGCCCTGACCCCGGAGGGGAGCGCCGCCGCCAACCCCGCTTTCGACGTCACGCCCGCCAGGCTCGTCACCGGGCTCATCACCGAGCGCGGCGTCGCGGAGGCGTCCGAGGCGGGCCTCCGGAGGCTGTTCCCGGAGCGGGCCGGGCTGCGCAGGCCCGCCTGACGGGTCAGTTGGCCGGCTGGAAGTCCTTGTGGCCGGTCTGCCAGAGCATGAACGCGTACTGGCCCGCGAAATTCCGGAAGGTCACGATCTTCTCCTCGGTGAAGTGGCCGTCGTCATAGTTGATCTTCATCAGGACGGGCTTCCCCGAGGCGCTCGAGTTCTGCAGCGCCGCCACGAACTTCCCGGGCTCCCACGGCGCCACCCGGGGGTCGTTCCATCCGCCGACGCCCATGACGGCGGGGTACCTGACCCCCTTCCGTACGTGCTGGACCCCGTCCATCTCGTACAGGGCCCCGCATTCGGCGGGGTCCTTCACGGTTCCGAACTCGGGGGTGTTGACCGGGCCGTTGGAGCTGAACTCCATGCGCGAGGCGTTGGCGCACCCGACATTGCAGACCGCCGCCGCGAACAGGTCGGGGCGCTCCGTGACGGCGCGGCTGATGAGGATCCCGCCCGCGCTGGTGCCGACGCCCGCGAGCCTCCCGGGGCTCGTGTAGCCCTTCTTGACGAGGTATTCCGCGCAGGAAATGAAGTCCTTCCATGTGTTCGGCTTGGTGGCCTTGTAGCCGGCCTTGTACCAGGCCTCGCCCTTCTCGCTTCCGCCCCGGGTGTGGGCATACGCGACGACCACGCCCCTCAGGGCGATGGAATGGCGCACGGTGAAATACGGGGTCAGGCTGAACCCGTAGGCGCCGTAGCCCTCCAGGATGCAGCAGCTGCTTCCGTCCATGGGGATGCCCTTCAGGTGGATGATCGAGAGCGGGACCATCACGCCGTCGTGCCCGGGGACCTCGACCTCATCGGTGACGAGCCTGTCGAACCCGGGATACGAGACGTCGGTGTTGAAGATGCTCTTCGCGAAGACCTCCGTCCTCCCCTCAAGGTCGTAGAGGGTCGTCGGGAAGGTCCACGAGGTGATGTACACGATGCACCGGTTGGAGCGCCAGTCCGGGCATGACAGGTCCACGGAGCCGGAGGCGGGCAGCCGGACCTCGGATGACTTCCCAGTGGCGAATTCGTACTTGACGATGCGGCCGAGGATCCCGTCGGAGTACACGACGAAAAGGTAGTCCCTGCTCTTGGCGATGTACTGCACGGAGTCCCGGGCCTCGGGAACGACGGTTTCCGCGTTCCTCCAGTCGGGATGCGCCACGCTGGTCCGGACGACCCTGTACCTCGGGGCGTTCTCGTGGGTGACTGCGTAGGCGAAGTCCCCCTGGAATGCCATTCCCCGGACCAGGTTGTCCGACGTTCGGCAGAGCACGTCCCATTTGATCGCCGCGTGGCCCATCTCGGAGATGGGTGCGTAGAAGACCCGCATCTCGTTCTGCACGGTGCCCACGTTCCCGAAGATGTAGCCGGGGTAGGATTCGTCGATGGAGGCCGCCGGGAACTCCTTCGGCGTGATCCCCAGTTCCGGGTTCTTTTCGTCGCTGAAGAAGTCGATGTCCGTGGCGAAGGCGGTTCCCAGCCTGTGGAGCCTGGTCTTGCGGTTGAGCTCGATACCGAGGCTCTTGATGTCGGTCTCCTTGCCGGCGTCATAGAAGAGGGATTTGCCGTCCAGCGTCCATCCGAGGGCGCCGTAGGAGGGGTACGTGCTCTCGGGCAGCAATGTCGCGCTGTCCACGTCCATGATCCGCAGCTCCGACCATTCGGCTCCGCCCGAGGACAGACCCAGCACGACGTGCCGGCCGTCGAAGGAGGGAACGAAGCTCGTGATCGTCGTGGTGACGCCGGCCTTGTACGGGCCCGGGTCGAACAGGAGCTTCTCCGCGCCATCCCAACCCTCGCGGAAGAACAGCTTGCCCACGTTCTCGCCGCCCAGGGTCTTCTTGTAGAAGACCCGGCCGTTCTCGTAGGTGATGGAGTCGTATCTCGCGGGCTTGAGCTTATCCAGGTCCATCCACTCCCTGGCCAGGGCGTCCCGCCCCGGGATCCTGGCCAGCAGGTCGTCCGTGAGCTTGGCCTGCGCCTTGAACCAGGACTGGACGTCCTCGGCCTTGAGGTTCTCCAGCCACCGGTAGGGATCCTTGTACGTGACCCCGAAGTACGTGTCCGCGGCATCGACCGTCCTTGTCGGCGGATACTTCCACTGGGCGTAGGCCGGCGCCGCCGCCAGCAGGGAGAGGGTGAGGGAGGCCAGAAGCTTCATGGGGCGGGGTCCTTTCTGAATGGGGCCGGGGTTATGCTGCACCGAATGCATCGGATCCAGGGGGATTGCGGGACAATTCCCCGGGGCGAAAAGCGTCGCAAGCCTATTAGGCCGCCGGCATAGAATCCCCATGCCCGGCCCCGGCCGCCATCCTCCCATGAACACACTGAACCGCCGCGAATTCCTCAAGACCACCCTTGCCGCATCGACCACGGCCGCCCTGGCCGGCGCCCCGGCGCAGGCGCTCGGGGCGGGCGCCCCGGCGCCCGGCCGCGACTACTACGAGCTGCGCGCCTACCGGCTGAAGGCCGGCGCGCCCCACGCGCTCCTGGACGCGTACCTTGAGCGGGCGCTCATCCCGGCGCTCAACGGGCGCGGGATCGGGTCCGTGGGGGTCTTCACCGAGCCGGATCCGAAGGACGGCCCCGCCGTCTGGGTTCTGATCCCCCATCCGTCGCTCGAATCAGTCGCGGACGTCACCGCGGCGCTGAACGTGGACCCCGCCGTGCAGCGGGCCGGGGCCGAGTACCTGCGGTCGCCGACGAAGGCGGAACCCGCCTTCGATCGCGTCGACAGCTGGCTCCTCCTGGCGTTCGCCGGGCTTCCCAGGCTGGCCGTGCCGGCGCTGGCGCGGGACAAGAAGCCGCGGATCTTCGAGATGCGCACGTATGAGAGCTTCAGCGAGCTCAAGGCGCTGAAGAAGGTCGAGATGTTCAACGCGGGCGAGATCGGCGCGATGCAGGAGGTACACCTCTCGCCGGTGTTCTACGGGCAGGTCCTGGTGGGCCGCGACATGCCGGAGCTCACCTACATGCTGTGCAGCCCGGACCTCGAGACCCACAAGAGGAGCTGGGCGGCGTTCGGGGCGCACCCGGTCTGGGTCAAGCTGAAGAACGACCCGCAGTACGCCGACACGGTCTCGCGCATCACGAGCCGGTTCCTCGTGCCGGCTGCGTTTTCTCAGATCTGAGCCGCCGGAGCCGTTCGCGGACGGGACTGATCCCTTCAGCGGCCGGTTGGAGGGGTCGGAGGGGTATTTCCACCCATCGATCCCGGTCCCCCTGCTGGGCGGGGGGCATAATGTTACCCTGGGCGGTAACCGCCGGCCGCGGGGAGCGTCTCCCGCTATGAGTATTCCTCATTCCAAGCCAACGAAATCAAGGTCTCCCAATATGAACTCCTGCAAGAAACTGGTACTGGCGCTGTCCGCGGCCCTCTCGGTCGGCCTCGCCAGCGCCTCCGCCCAGGTCAGCCTGCGCGGCATCTACACGACCGAGGTCAACAGCACGCTCACGGCGGTAATCGCCGCGCACGACAACAACAGCCTTGACGCCTTCCTGTTCGACACGGGCCAGCAGCTGGTGGGCAAGGGCGCGACGACGATCGACTCCTCCGGCAACTTCACGCTGTCCGACGTGATCGGGTACGGCATGACCGGCACGCTGACTGCGACCGGGGCCTCCGCCTCGATCTCGGGCCAGGTGACAAACCCGAACTGGAGCCAGCCCGTCAACTACACGGCGCCTCGGACGGTCTTCTTCGGGGCCAACAACAGCGGCGGCGTCTCGATCATAAACGGACGCTTCACCGGCAAGGTCTCGAACGCGCCGACCGCGCTCTTCTCGGACATCACCCTGATCGTGGATTCCAACAACAACCTCTACGTCATCTACAGGCTCGGGGGCGGCAACTTCACCGGTGGAATCGGGACGGTCACGCCGGACTCGAATGAAGACGGCGGGACGTTCCAGTACACGAGCGTCAAGGGCAACGTGGTCAACGGCACGTTCACGACGAACGCCTTCACGATGTCGGGCGCGTTCACGGACGGCGCCGTCACCTACAGCTTTGTGGCCTTCCGGGACGCCGCCGCCAACCGCCTTGGGAACATCTCCACCCGCGGCTTCGTCGGCACGGGCCAGAACATTCTCATCGGCGGGTTCGTGATCGGGGGAGGACCGAAGCTCGTCCTGATCCGGGTCCTCGGGCCCGGCCTGGCGAACTACGGGATCACCGCGCCCCTCATGGACCCGACGGTCACGCTCTACAAGGGCCAGAAGGCCATCGAGAGCAACACGGGGTGGCAGAACCAGTCGAGTTCCGGCACCGTCGCCCAGATCCAGGCCACCCACCTTGCGCCCCCGGACGCGGGTGACGACGCGATCCTCGTTCAGCTCGAGGAGGGCGCCTACACGACGGAGGTCGTCGGGGCCAGCGGCGACACGGGAACAGCCCTCGTGGAGGTCTACGAGGTGCTCCTGGACTAGGGTAGAAAGCCTAAAATACCCTTTTTTTACGGGACAGGCCGAACCGAATCTGGATCGGCCTGTCCTTTTGTGCCGGGATAGCGGCTTTCCGGCTCCCAGCTGTCATTCACGATTAAGACCAGGCCATGAACCAGACGAGCGAGATTGAGGCGGGCTTGAGCCAGTCCCAGTTCGAGCGGGACGGCTATCTTGTCCTGGAGGGGCATTTTTCGCCGCACCAGGTCGACCGCGCGGCCTCCGCGATCCGGCGCCTGCTGGACGAGCGGCCGGACGAGGTGGTCGCCGAGAGCCTCCGGACCGGCCGGCGCACCTCCTGGGCGCAGGCGGAGGCGCGCGAGGGGAGGCATTTCAAGTTCAACGACCTCCACCTTATGAGCGGGGAGCTCCGCGAGATGGCCCTCGATCCGGAGCTTGTACCGGTCCTCGGGGGCGCGCTGGGCGAGCCGCCGGTCCTTTTCGGCAGCCAGAACTACCAGCGGGGCGGCTCGCTCCGGATGCACATAGACTCCCTTTACACGACGCCCCGCTCCCCGCATTCGCTGGCGGCGGCCTGGGTCGCCCTGGAGGACGTGCAACCGGACGCGGGGCCCCTCTTCTTCTTTCCGGGGAGCCACAGGATCCCGCTGTACCGGTTCAACGACGGCTCCCACCACGCCGCGCCCGACGAGGAGGCTGACTGGTTCGACTACATAGACGTGCAGATCCGGCTGCGCGGCCTGAGGCAGCGGAAATTCCTGGCCAGGAAGGGCGACGTGATCGTCCTGCACGGGGACCTCGTCCACGGGGGCTCCCCGGTGAGGGACGCGGGCCGCACGCGGGCTTCCCTGGTCTGCCAGTATTTCGGCGAGTCGGACTGCCGGGACCGGAACCTGGACATCGTCCCCCTGCACGGGGGTTACTGGATGCGCCGGAGACAGCAGGCGGTCTGGGTCGGGCCGGCCGCCTTCGATCTGGGTCTCGCGTTTCCCGAGGAGTCGTACCTCATGCGCCGTTCCGATTTCCGCGACGGCGCGGAGGCGCGGCTCGTTCCCTCGGGCGAGTTCCGCGACGGGAAGTTCGCTTGCGGCGAGGGACGCGGCGCGTAGCGCCCCGACTGTGTGGGGCACTGCCGGGGGCGCGGCGCCGCGCCGGGGAACCGGGGCCGCCCGGCGCGCGTCACGGAAGCCATTCGCCGCCGCCAGCCACGTTGTCCCTGGTGAAGAAGCGGGAGTTGAGCGTGACCTGCTTCGGGACGGCCTCCCCGCGCAGGATCCTTAGCGCGCTGTCCACGGCCTCGCGGCCGCCCGTCGGGTACTCGAAGGATGCCTCGAGCACGCCCTGGCGCACGTAGACCTGGCCCTCCTGCGGCAGTCCGTCGATGCCGACGAATATGATGTCCCTCTCCCGCCCGGCCGCCCTCGCTGCCAGGTACGCGCCGTGCGCGGCCGGGTCGTTGTGAGCGTAGACCAAGTCGATCAGCGGGTTCACCGCGAGGGCCGACTCCATCTCCTCCCGGGCCCGGGGCTCGAGCCACTGGGTGTCGGCCGAGAAGACGATGTCCACGGGCCGGCCCTGGAGCGCCGCATGAAACCCGGCGAGGCGGTCCTGGCCCGGGGTCGATGTCATGAGGCCCGTCAGCTCGACGATGCGGGCCCGCCTTCCCGCCTTCACCTCGGGAATGGAGAGCAGCCGGCGGACCGCCCATTCGCCGGCGGCCTTCCCGATCCTGCGGTTGTCCGCGCCTATGAACTGAGTGAAGTCGTCGCCGAGGACCTTGCGGTCGAGGACGACGACCGGGATGCCCTTGCGGAAGGCCGCCGCCACCGGTGGCGTGAGCGGCGCGGCCTCCTTGGGAGACACGATGAGCAGGTCGACGTCCGCGTCGATGAACTCCTCGATCTGCGCGCGCTGGCGGAGCGTGTCGTTCTGCGCGTCCTTGAAGATGAGCCCCATCTCGGGGTGGGCCTCGGCGGCCTTCCTGATGTCGGCGTTCATCTGGACGCGCCACGGTTCGCCAAGGTTGCACTGGCTCATGCCGATGATCCACCTGCCGCCGTGCTTCGGGGCGGCCTGCGCGCCGGTGATCGAAAACGCGGCCAGGGCGAGCAGCGCCGGGATTGCCTTGTTCATGGTGTTCAACGTTCGGGGTGTTGCGCCTGCGGGGGGAGGAGATCAGCCGGCCCTGCGGCGCTGCAGGAGGACGGCCGCGACGATGATTGCGCCCGTCAGCATCAGCCGGCTCGATTCGCCGACCGCGTTTATGCTGAGGATCTTCTCCAGGGTGCCGATCGTGAGCGCTCCGAGCAGCGTGAGGCCGATGCCCCCGCGCCCGCCCATGAGGTTGTTTCCGCCGATGACGGCGATCGCGATCGCCGTCAGCTCGTAGGTCGAGCCCGCCTCGGGATCGCCCTGCTGCTCCTGCACGGCCTGGCAGATCCCGCCGACCGCGCCGAAGAGGCCGCTGAGGCCGTAGGCCAGCAGCTTCGTCCTTGCGACGGGGACCCCCGAGAGCCTTGCCGCCTCCTCGTTTCCGCCGGTGGCGTAGATGTAGCGCCCGTAGCGGAGCTTCTCGAGGACGAGCCAGGACAGGAGCACGCAGCCCAGGAAGACAAGGGTGACCACGGATAGGTTCCCGCCGAGGATCCGGTGGTCCAGCCGCTGGAAGATGGCGGGAAGGTCCACGTAGCTGAAGCTGCCGTCGGGATGCTGGATCGCCTGCGATATCTTCTGGCCCCCCGAGACCCACTTGGCGAGGCCGCGGGCGAAGACCATCATCGCCAGCGTCGCGACAAAGGGCTGGAGCCTGAAGCGCGCGACGAGCGTGCCCGAGGCGAGCCCGATCGCGGCGCCCGCCGCGAGCACGAGGCCGAGGGCTGCGAGGGCGGGCTGCCCCTCGTGCAGCGTCTCCCGGGCGAAGAGGACTGCGCAGAGCCCGACGATGCTCCCGACCGAGAGGTCGATCCCCCCCGAGATGATGACGAGCGTCATGCCGCAGGCCAGGATCCCGTACACCGAGACCTGCCGCAGCATGTCCCGGTGCGTGCTCCAGTGGAAGAACGCGCCTCCGGCGTTGAAGGCGCAGCCGATCGCCACGACGAACGCCAGCGCCAGGAGCGCGCGGAATGCGGGGGTCGCGAGCCACCGCCGGAGGGGGGGCGGGTTCACGCGCAGGCCTCCCCCTGGCCCTCGGGCGAGCCCATGGCCGCGGCCAGGATCCTCTCCGGAGTGGCCTCGTCGCGGCGGAACTCCCCGGTCACCGCGCCGCGGTGCAGCGCGAGTATCCGGTCGGAAAGCAGGAGCAGCTCGGGCAGCTCGCTTGAGATCAGGAGGATCGCCATCCCGGCCGACGTCCACTGGCGCATCAGGGAATAGATCTCGGACTTGGCACCGATGTCGACCCCGCGGGTGGGCTCCTCCAGGAGCAGGACGGCGGGCCTTGTCTCCAGCCACTTCGCCAGCACGACCTTCTGCTGGTTCCCGCCCGAGAGCGTGCCGGCCGGCTGGTCCAGGGAGGTGAGGCGTATGTTGAGTGCCGCAGCCTGCCGGGCCGCGCTCGCCCGCTCGAGCCTCGGCCGGAGCACGCCGCCGGGCGACACCCGGGGAAGCGAGGCCAGGGTCACGTTGTGCTCGACGCTCATTGCGGCCACGAGGCCCGATCCCTTGCGGTCGGCCGTCAGGTAGGAGAGGCCGCTCCCGATGGAGCGGGCGGGGGATTCGGGGCGGAAGGGTTTCCCGTTGATCATGACGCTGCCGCCGCAGACGGCCCCGTAGGCCCCGAAAAGCCCCTGGAAGAGCTCGGTTCCCCCCGAGCCCTGGAGGCCGGCGATGCCCACGACCTCGCCCGCCTGCACGGAGACCGAGAAGTCGGAGATCGCGGCGGGGCGCCCCGGGACGGGATGGGGGACGCGGAATCCCCGGATCTCGAGCGCGGCCCGCCCGGCCTCGCCGGGCGCTCGGGCGCGCTGCCGTGACTGCAGGGCAAGTTCGCGGCCGATCATCCACTGGATGAGCTTCGGCTCCGGGCAATCATCCGCGGGCGCGGTGCCGACCCATCTTCCGTCGCGCAGGACCGTGATCCTGTCGGCCACGCGGTAGATCTCCTCCATCTTGTGCGTGATGTAGATGATGCCGCATCCTCTGGCCCGGAGGGCTTCGATTAGCGTGAACAGCCTGTCGACCTCGGCGCGGCTGAGGGCGCTCGTCGGCTCGTCCATGACGAGGATGCGGGCGTCGAACGCGAGGGCCTTGGCGATCTCGACCAGGTTCTTGATCGAAAGGGGAAACTGCCCCACGGGCCGGGCGAGGTCGGCGGCGGAGAAGTCCAGGCTGAGCCGCCGGCAGAGCGCGAGCGCACGGTCCTCCTGGCCCCGCCTGTCGAGCCACACGCCGCCGCCGAGCGCCGGCTCGCGCCCGAGGCTTATGTTGTCCATGACGCTCATGGTATCGATGAGCGAGAGCTCCTGGTGGATGACGGAGATGCCGGCGCGGTTCGCCTCGTGCGGGGTCGCGAACCGGACCGGCCTGCCGCGGAGCTCGATCGTGCCCTCGTAGTCGGTGTGGATGCCCGCCAGGATCTTGATGAGCGTCGTCTTGCCGGCGCCGTTCTCCCCGGCGAGGATGTGGACCTCGCCCTCGTTCAGGTCGACGGAGACGCCGTCGAGCACTCGGTTGGGGCCGAAGAGCTTCCCTATCCGGCGCAATGCGAGCAGGCGGTCGGCCATCGGCGTCCGTCTCAGAAGCGCCGGCCGTCGGCCCGCGTGCCGCAGAGGGCGACCTCTAGGCCGAGCTCGCGGGCCAGCGCGGCCTTGGTGTAGAGCGCGAGGTCGGCCTCGCGGGCGCTGCGGGCGTATGCGACGTGGACGTGGTTCGCCTTGTGGCGGGCCATCATCTGGTCGCGGGAGACGCCGTAGGTCACCGCGTGCATGATCGGCCACTGGGGCGTGGTCTCCCGCCAGCGCCGCTCGGTCTCCCTGCGCGGGAGCCTGGCGACCTTCGCGCGGCCGAGGTCCATCTTGAGCCGGCCTCTCTCGACGAACACGCGGCTCCAGACGATCTCGCCGGGCTTGGCTATCCCCCTGAGGGTGCCCCCGCCGGACGGGAAGAACATCGGGGGCTGGCGGAGCGAGGTGGTGCCCCGGTAGCCGCCGATGTGGTGGGCCGGCGGCGCGCTGCCGGAGATCAGGAGGACCCAGACGTACTCGTCCGTCGTGCCGCTCCGGTCGATGTCGCCCCAGCGCAGGTCGTGCAGGGTGTTCTCGGGCGGCTGGCCGAGCGCGCGGTGGACGCGCTGGGTCAGGAGCCCGTCCAGGCCGGCGCATTCGTCGGCCTCGTTGAAGTGCGTCAGCGGCTCGCCCGCGCGGATGACCTCGCCCGCCGCGTTCCTGACAGGGGGGCGGTCCGCGTTGTTGAGGAGCCCCTCAGCCAGGTCCGACGCGGGCAGGAGGTCCTTCAGCCCCTGCTGGTACTGGATGCCGATCGCGTCGCACCCGAACTCGTCCGCGATCCGGAGCGCGGCGACGTACGTGCGGCACTGCCACAGGACCTGGTTCTCGGTCAGCTCGGTTGCCTCGTCCCCGCCGAGGTCAAACGCCACGCCCTTCCGCCTGAGCCAGGCGTAGACGGCGCGGGCCTCCCTCCCGCTGACCCGCGTCGCGGCGTGGTAGAGCGCGGACTGGGACAGGCGCTCCTTGTAGACGCCCAGGGGGAACAGCAGCTCGTCCGGGATGATCGCGTTGTACATGCCCATGCAGCCCTCGTCGAAGACGCCCAGGATCGCCTTTCGGGCCCTGAGGTCGCGGGCCAGCCGGCGCGCCACGGCTGCCGCCCTCCGGGGAACCCGGCAGCTGGAGAGCGGCCGCACGTGCGCCACGGGGTGGCGGACGCGTCCCGTCGCAAGCCAGCGCCTGAGGCCGTCGACGAAGAACCGGTCGGTGAAATCCTCGCTCCAGAGGGTCGAGTAGGGGACGCCCGCCTTGGTGAGCGAGCCGTTCAGGTTGAGCATGCCGACGAGGCCGGGCCACCGGCCGGACCAGTTGGCGACCGTGAGGATGGGGCCCCGGTGCGAGATGAGGCCGGCCAGGAGGTGGTGCGAGTACTGCCAGACGCTCTCGGCGACGACCAGCGGCGCGTCGGGGTCGATTCCCGCGAAGACGGCCATCCCCTCCTTCTGCGAGCCGATGAAGCCGTGCCCGCTCTGCGGCTTGTAGGGGTGGGCGCGCACGAGGCGGGCCCCGAGCCGGGCGAACGCCCGGGTTAGCGCCTTCTCCATCGCGGTCTGCGCGGGCCAGCATTGCTTGTTGGCGGACGGGCGGAGGTCGCCGTTCGCAACCATCAGGACCGTTTTTCGGTTCATGGAGGGGATTGCCGAGGTTGCCCGGGCAGCGCCGGGAGCGGGGACAAAGGATGGCACGGCCGCCCGCCCGCGTAAATGGGCAAAAAGACGGGGGTTTCGCGGCGGCCAGCCGCCCGGGGGCCCGCTACGGCCCGGGCCCCGGCCTCTCGTAGGTGAACGAGAAACCCTCCGGGTTGATGGGCACGACGACGCGCCGCTCGGTCGCGATCCGCCCCGCCCAGTACGGCCAGTCGTAGTCCTTCCACCTCTCGAACCGGAACGAGAGGCAGGTGTTCAGGAGGAGCGCCGCAAGGAGGGCCCCCGAGAGCCAACGGAGCGCCGCCGCGCGGCGCAGGTGGAAGATCAGTATCCAGAGGACGCATACCTTGGGGACGAAGAAGTAGCGGTCGCCGCACCGCACGGACGCCAGCATGGAGATCATGCCCCTGAACCTGTAGATGGCGGCCGCGACCAGGAGGAGGAGCGACGCGGCGACGAGCGCGCGCGCGAGGCGGGCCGTGCGGGCCCAGAGGCACAGCGCGGGGAGCAGCGCAAGGCCCAGGCCGCCGGCGCCGGCGCGCATCCACCGGGGCGCGGCGTCCGACAGGGCCGGCGGCGACAGGAGGCTCAGCCAGACCCGGTGCCCGAAGGTGGCGAGGGCGAGGACCGGGGTCGTGGAGTTCGCCGGCCCGGGGTCCGGGCAGTGCGCGACGTGGTACACCTGAACGGCGGCGCCTGCGGCGACGACGCAGGCGATGCAGGCGGCGGCCGGCGTCCTGCGGACCGCGGCCCGCGCCGCGAAGAGGGGCGCAAGGAGGACCGAGAAGACGCCGCTCAGGCCGATGACGGCGGCGTAGGCGAGGTCGAGGAGCCACTGGGCCGGGCCTTCGGGGTCGCGGGCGAGCAGGAGGACGATGAGCCCGAGGGCGGTGATCCACTGGAGGTTCGTGAGGTTGTCGAACACCTCGCCGCTGTGGGGGACCAGGACCACCCCAAGTGCGAACAGCCCGGGATGGGGGAGGTTCACCCTCCGCGAGAAGAGCGCCAGCGAGAGGGCGAGGACGGCCCCGGTGCAGACCGAGAGGTACGCGGCCGGAACCCAGAGGGGGTGGAGCCATGAGCAGAGCGCCGCCACGAGGCGGGCCGCGAGGTGCAGGTAGCCCGCATAGGGCGTTAGGATGGAGCCCCACGGGTCGCGGTCGGCCTCGACGTAGAATATCGGGCCGTCCTCCGCGAAGAGCTGCGGGTGGAGGAACGACTCGGGGCGCCGCAGGAAAAGGAGGAGAAGGACGGCCGCGGCCGCGCAGGATGCGGCCCGGATGGGATAGGCTGGCGGCGTCTGCTGCCCGGAGCGTTGCATCGTGAGGCGGCGGGCCCCGTCCGCCGGGCGCGCGTCTGGACGGATCCGGGGCTCACTGGGTAGGACAATCCACGGGCCCGGACCCGCCATCCGGCCGGGCGCCCGTCCGCGACCCGAGCCCCGTGGGCCACGGCGCTCCCGGACGGGCGCAGCCTGGGCGCCTCAGGGCGCGGCGCGCACCGGGGGCGGCGCATCCGAGGATGGCGCGGGCCTGCCGTCGACGGTGTTCGCCTCCATGATCTCCACGCGCGTGCCGTCCGGGTCGTAGCAGTTGACCTGCCGCCTGCGGTTGATCCCCGTCCTGGCCGGGTTGGTGGGCTTGCAGCCTTCGGGAAGGACCCGTGTCCCGAGCGTGGATTCGGCCGCGGCGGCGTCGGGGACCTCGAGGCAGAAATGATTGAAGATGTGGAGCTGCTGGATGCCGGGCTTCGTGGCGTATAGCATCAGCTCGACGTAGTCGCCGCCGTCCGGGACGCGAAGGTTCACCCAGCTGAGTGTTTCCCCGTCGCTGCTTCCCCTCCAGGTTTCCGTGAACCCGAGGATCTCCTTGTAGAACCTGAGCGAGGCCTCGAGGTTACCGGCTATGAATCCGGCGTGGCTCATGCGCCCGGCAATGCGCGTCGGCGGCATGGACTGCCCCGCCTTCTGCATGGTCCACCCGTCGGGCATGTACTGCATGAACTCGACGATGTGCCCGTCGGGATCCTCGGTGAAGTAGTTGAGGTTCCCGATCCGGCCGGCCCTTGCCGTGGCGGGAAGCGGCTTCCCCCCCGGCCCCTTCACGCCCCTGGAGATGAGGTAGTCGAGCATCCCCTGGGCGTCGTCGGTCTCGAGGGCGATGTGATACAGGCTGTCTCCGTCCTTGGGCGCGCCGTCATTGAGCGGGAAGAGCTCGATCGACTGGCGGTCGTTTATTTTGATCCACGTGATGAGTACCCTGCCCGACGTGTCCTTCAGCGTGTAGGGCTCCTCGAAGCCGAGGTAGCCCCTGTAGAATGCGCGCGACCTGTCGAGGTCCCTGACCCAGAGCGCGACGTGGGAGAGGCCGGTGATCCTGGGGCGCCTGGGGGCGGGGGTGTCATGGGCGCGGGATGGGACCGGGGTCAGCGCCACGGCGGCAACCGGAACCACCCAGCCGAGCAAGAGTGGGACGCGCATGCACCAAGCTATCTCCCCTGCCGTGCCTCGTCGAGCCGCCGGATCAAGCCTGCCAGGATTCGCGCCACCGCCGCTCCCGGTAGAATCCGGGGGCGCGTCCCGGACCCTCAAATCATCGTCAGGATCGGCCTCCCGGCCGGTCGCGCCATTCCCGAAGGGCCGAAAAGCCTTCTATTTGCCAATTGCCTAAGATACGCTTGCCGCGACCCGTTACATGGATCCGGACGACACCTGCGCGCCCCCCCTGAACCCCCTTTCCCTGGACAAGCCAGCCGCGCCGACTGCCGCGCATCTTGGCGAATCCGGTGCCGCGGGCTCCGTCGATGGCCACCTTTACGAGCGTTGACAGGGAATACGGGCTTGATCGCCCGCTGTCCGTCGGGCGGATCCTCCTGCGGCTGGCGCTCTTTGTCGTGGCCCCGGTGCTCCTTGCCATTGCGGTCGAGGGCGCGCTCCGCATGGGCGGCGTCGGCAGGCCGACCGAATTCTTCATACCGGACGGGAAGTCGGGGTTCTACCGAGCAAACCCGGACTTCACGGCAGCGTTCATCCCCGCCTCGTTCGGGATCCAGCCGCTGAACTTCCGCATCCGGATGCACAAGGAGCCGGGCACGGTCCGCGTGTTCGTCCTGGGAGAGTCGGCTGCGCAGGGGGCGCCCGAGCCGGACTTCGGCTTCGCAGCCCAGCTGCGGGCCCAGCTGACGGCGCGTTTCCCGGGGAAGCCGGTCGAGGTCTTCAACCTGGGCATCGCGGGGATCAATTCCCATGTGGCGTACAGGATCGTCCGGGATGTCCGGGCGTTCGAGCCGGACCTGCTCGTGGTCTACATGGGGGAGAACGAGGTGACAGGGCCCTATGGCCCCGGTTGCGCCTACCTGTCCGCGAACCAGCCCCTCTGGTACATCCGGTCAAGCGTCTGGGTCCGCAGCACGCGCACGGGCCAGATCCTGACCCAGCTGCTGGGCAAGCTGGCCCGGTCGGGGTTCAGGGCCCAGAACTGGAGGGGCATGGAGACGTTCTCCAACGTGCCGGTGCGGGGGGGCGATCCCAGGCTGGATGCCGTCTACCGCAATTTCTCCGCCAACCTGCAGGACATTGTCGGGCTCGCCGGCCGCGCCGGGATAAGGACGGTGGTCTGCACCATGGTCCCCAACCTGAGGGACAGCGCCCCCTTCATGTCGGTGCACCGGGCGGGACTGTCCCCGGAGGAGGAGGGATACTGGAACCAGGCGTTTGAGTCGGGGACGATCGCCTGGGATCTCGGCGACGTGCAAAGCGCGGTCTACGGGTACGGCGAGGCGCTCCGGATCGATGCCGAGTTCGCCGAGACGCATTTCCGGCTGGGCAGGCTTGCGGAGACGCTCGGCAAGCCCGACATCGCGCGCAAGCGCTACCTGGACGCGCTGCATTGGGACGCGCTGCGCCTTCGCCCGGACGAGCGCCTAAACGGGATCATGAGGCAGGTCGCCCAGGGGGCCGGGCGCCTGGTTCTCCTCGTGGATGCGGCGAAGGCGATGGGCGCCGACCCCGAGTCCCGGACCCGCCTCTCCGGGCACGAGATCCTGTTCGACCACGTCCACCTGAACTGGGACGGGAATTTCCAGCTGGCCTGGCTGCTGGCCGACGCATGCGCCAGGGAGCTCCCCGGCCCGGACGCGGGGCCCTCGGCCGGGCTCGGCTCCGAGAAGTGCGCCGCCGCGCTCGGCTACACCCCGGACGCCCAGCTCGCCATGCTCCAGGCGGTCGTCCAGCGGACCCAGGGGCCCCCGTTCGCGAGCCAGTCGACGTTCAGCGAGGACCAGGCAAGGCTGAAGGCGGAGGCCGAGCATGCCGACGCCCTGCTGAAGGTGCCGGGCGCGGGCGCCGCAGACCTCAGCGCCGTGGAGCGGGCGCTCTTGCTCGACCCGGGCAGCGCCCCGCTCGCCGTCCGCCTCGCGGGCATGGAATCCGCCGCGGGCAACCAGGACCGCGCGCTCCTGCTGCTCGACCAGGCCGCTACGCTCCAGCCCCCGTCCCCCGGGCTGTCCGTGCTCAGGGCCCGGGTACTCGTCCGACTGACAAGGTTCGACGAGGCTGAGGCGCTGCTGAGGGAGGCCCTGGAATCGGACGGGGACTCACATGGGGAGGGCGGGGCGCTGGCCGACCTCTGGGTCTCCACCGGGCAGTTCGAGAGGGCCAGGCAGTTCTTCGTCAGCGAGCTCGGGAAGGCTCCCGAGAACCGCTACCTGCGGCTGGAATTCGCAGACCTGCTTGCCCGCTCGGGCGATCAGGACGGCGCCGAGCGCGAGGCGCACATGATCTGGCGCGAGGACCCGGACGGACGGCCCGCGATGGGCGCGCTCGAGCTGCTGGTCCGCCTCCTTGAGGGCCGGGACCGGAAGGGCGCGGCCGAGATGCTCAGCATGGAGGCTCGCGCGCACCAGCCGGGGGACTATGCCAACAACAGGCGGCTGGTGCAGATCTACACCGCGGAGGACGACCCGGCCAAGGTGGTCGAGAGCCTGCGGGCCATGGCGTCAAGCGGCCCCTTCGATGCCGCCGAGCACATAGACCTCGCCCACCGGCTGGCCGACCTGAACCGGGGAGGGGAGATGCTGAACGAGCTGGCGCACGCCAGGGAAATAGCCCGGATCGAGGGCAATGCGGAGCAGATCAAGAGGGTCGACGACCTGATCGGGGCCTTCCGGCAGCGATTCAGCCACGGCCAGGGAAGATAGGGACGGCGGGCTAGCGGCGTGTGCGGAACAGCCAGAGGAGCAGGGTCAGGGCCAGGCTGACCAGCACGCAGGTGACCGCCGGGAAATAGATCTCGGTGTTCCCCCGGCGGATGTGGATGTCGCCGGGCAGCCGGCCGATCCAGGACCGGCCGAAGCCCGACCAGACGACGGCGCCGGCGGCGGCGATCGCGAGCCCGAGGGCAACGAGGAACTTTCCGATGTCCGACACGGCGGGTCCGGGTTCTTCCGGGAATGGATGCGTAGCCCTTTCCGGGCCGGCCAGGCAAACCTATCCGTCCGGGGGCCCGCCGGGGCCGGGGCTACCGGGCGGCCTCCAGGCTGCTCAGGAACTCGTAGCGGCCGCGGCGGCCGTCCGGTTCCGCGCCGGGGCGGGCGCTGATGTGCATCACCTGGTATCCGTCGCGGCTGCCGTAGGCCGGCCACGGGGGCAGGCCCGGGCCGTTCGGGTCGCCCGTCTTGGCAAAGTTGGTCCAGTAGGAGGCCATGAGCTCCGAGACCTCGCGGTCCTCCGGCCGCCAGGGGAGGTCCCTCGACGGGAGCACGCGGAAGACGTACTCGATGTCGGACGCGTGGGGCGCGGTCGCCTCCGTGCCCGGCGCCGCGCCCGCGGGCAGGGGAAGCGTCTGGTCGAACTCGTAGCGGTAGACCGGCGAGCCGCCGGTCCGGAGGTGCGCCTCGATCCATTTCCACGTGTCGTGCGCGATGAAGTCGTCCCCCGCCAGGTCCTGCGCCGCCCGCATCGCCTGTGCATCCGTCGCTGCCGGATAGAGCCTGAGGAAGGCCGCAGCGCTGGCGCCGAACCGGGCCGTTGCGCGGGCGACGTAGTTCCCGACGGTCGGCGCGGCGTCGCCGAAGAAGGTCTTGTAGCTTCCCTCGTCCCTGTTCCATCCGGCCAGGAGCGGGACGTGGCTCTGCCTGCCGGCGGCGTAGATGGAGCGGCAGTCCTCGGGAAGGAAGTACCCGTCGACGTCCGGCTCGAACAGCTCCCGCGGCAGCTTGAGGGCCGCGTCGAGCAGCCGCTGGGCGGGCATCGAGCGCAGCGCCTGGAGAGAGGCCGTCCCGACTGCGTCCCGCGCGAACTTCACGCCCGCCTCCTCGGCCTCGGCGCGCGACTTCATTGGCGGGCTTGCGTTGAAGAGCGCCCCGCTCTCGCCGATCGCGCGGCGGAAGAGGCCGCGGGCCAGGGGCGACGCCACCAGCCCCGAGACCGACTCCGAGCCGGCCGATTCCCCGAAGATCGTGACGTTGTCGGGGTCGCCGCCGAACGCCGCGATGTTCCGCCTCACCCATTGGAGCGCGGCGACCTGGTCCAGGAGCCCGTAGTTGCCCGACGCGCCGCGCCCCGACTCCGTCGTGAGCTCGGGATGCGCCAGGAACCCGAACACGCCCATGCGGTAGTTGAAGCTGACCACCATCACGTCCTTCTTCGAGAGGTTCCCGCCGTCCTGGCGCGGCTCGGACGAGGATCCCGCGGCGAAGCCGCCGCCGTGGATCCAGACCATCACGGGCAGCCTGGCCCGCCCGCGGTTCTCCGGCATCCACAGGTTGAGGTACAGGCAGTCCTCGCTCGGCCCGCCGTCGTGGAAGACCATGTCGTCGAAGATGCGCCCCTGCATGGCGCGCGGCCCGTAATCGGCGGCCTTGCGGACGCCCGCCCAGGGCGTGACGGGCTGCGGCGGCCTCCAGCGGAGCGGACCGACGGGCGGCGCAGCGTACGGGATGCCCTTGAACGTGCGCACCCTGCCGTCGGGGCTCACGACGCCCTCCAGCACGCCGTCAGCGATGCGCGCCTGCACGTAGCGAAGCTGCTGCGCTTGGATGATCCCGGGCAGGAACGCGAGCAGCGCGGCCCATGTCTGTCGTTGGAGCTTCATGATTGGGGCTCATTCCGGGGCCTAGTGGCGACGCCCGGGCCTAGTGCTCGAGGAGCAGCAGGCGGGACGACTCGTTCTCGAGGGAGGATTCCACGGAGAGGAGCGCGCCGTAGTCCTCCGGGGCGACCACCGAGGGCCGGGCGGAGAGCTCCTGCGTCACGGCCCACTTCCGGCCGGAGGCCTTCGCCGAGACGCGGACGGCGCCGGCGCCGTCCGGCGCGGCGAGGTCCTCGCTCCGCGGGGCTATCACGACGCGCCTGAACCCCGCCGGCAGCTCGATCTCCGTGTGCACGGTCTCCATGCGGGCCTGCCGGATCAGGAGCGGCAGGGTGTGGCGGTCCGTGTACGCCGGGAAGAAGTTGAGGGCGTAGGGCAGGTCGAAGTACAGGTGGCTCCCGTCCACCACGGCGTAGTGGTCGACGTCCACGGTGAACTGCTCGACGCCGGGGTACCCCTTGAAGTCCGTGGCCAGGTCGCCGACCGGGCGGGCCCCCTGGGCCACGCTGGTCACGGCCTCCTGGAAGTAGCGCCTCCTCTCCTCGGGGGGTAGCTCCGAGAAGAACTTGTTCTTCTCCCCGTATTCAGTCCCAAAATACTCCCTCCGGATCTGCATCCTGACCCTCCCCGTGTCGTCGACGCTCATGCGGAAGGTCTGCGCCAGGCGGTTCTCGTCGCCGCGCGCCGCGCTGATCGTCCCCATGCCCTGGTCCGCCAGCGAGATCCCCATGTCGCCGTCGTGCGGGGTCGCCCCGAGCTGCGCGTACTGGTCGGTGTCGTTGCAGTAGTAGCTCTCGCCCCCGTCGCGGACCCGGACCAGCACCGCCTGGAACTCGTAGGGGAGCGGGATCGCGGCGGCGACCCTGCGCAGCGGTTCGATGGCCGGCTCGGACGATGCGAGCACGAACTCGGGCTTCAGGCCCGCGGCCGACAGCATCGCGTGCAGGAGGATCGCGCAGTCGGCGTTGTGCCCGTAGCCGTCCGCCAGGGTCGTGTCGGCGTTCGAAAGCTCGCGCAGCGGGAGCGCGATGAAGGACGGCCCGGCCGCGCGGATCGAGCTGCACACGAAGTCCCGGATCGCCTTCACCGCGTCGAGCTTCGTCTTCGCTCCGGCGACCAGCCTCTTCGCGGCCTCCTGGGCCCTCGCCGAATGCGCCGAGCGGTCGAGGAGCGTCCACTCGAGGTCGGCCAGGTACGCCGCGGGATCGCCGACATAGTAGGCCACGCCGGCCCGGTAGAGCCAGGCGGGCGGGAGCTCGCGCTCCGCGGGCATGGCCTTCACGTCCGAGGCCCTCCAGGTCATGACCCGGGTGCCGTTCTCCACCCTGCTGCCGGCGGCCACGATGCCGGCCGGCCCGCGGTCCAGCGTGCGCAGGTTCACCCCGGCAGGCACCGTCACAATGAACTCCTTTTGCGCCAGCTCGTCGCGCTCCTGGAACAGCTGGAATCCGGACAGGTAGGCCTTGTCGTGGTAGGCGATCTCGTACTCGACCTCGATCTTCGAGCCCACGTCCACCCCCGGGAGGTTGGCCACCAGGATCTTCCCCCCGGTGTAGCGCTTTGCCCCGGCGTTCCAACCGTCGTCCATCACGTTGACCTCCTCCTTGGCGATCTCCTGGCGCTGGCCGGCCTTCGAGGTCACCACCGCCCTGACGAGGCGGGCGTCTGAGACCGACGGGTTGTAGTCGATCTTGATCTCGGACTCCCTCTTCTTGCCCCCGTAGTTGAGGATCTCCTTTGCGACCCGGACCCTGAGGAGCGCGGTGTGCGCGTCCTTCAGCTGAAGCTCGACATGCTCCTCGATCACCCGCGAATCCGACTCCACCGGCGGGGCAGCGCCGGCCTCGGCCCTCGCTGCCACGAGGCCCCCGGGTTTGTAGTTTGTCGCCAGCACGGGCGCCTTGCGGTCGTCGTTCTGGAGCTCCTTCAGCGTCTGCTTCAGGCGCAGGTACTGCGCGGGCGAGAACTCGACCGTCTTCAGCCTCACGTCGCGGGAGCAGGAGAGGACCCCGTCCCTGAAGGAGAACGAGCGCAGGTAGCCGACGCATTCGTCGTCCTGCGGGGTGCAGGCCGGCATCGAGACCGTCCCCGTGAAGCCCGGGGCCAGGCGCAGCGAGACGTCCTCGTGCAGCCCGCACGCCACGTACGTCTCCATGGGGAACCGGCGCTTCTCCAGGCCCGTCCCGCCGAGGATGTAGTTCACGATGCCCATGTCCTTCCCGACCCATGGCACGTCCACGACGGCCTTGCCCTCGCCAAACGCGGCCGCGCTTGCGGCGGAGAAATCGACCGCGGCGCGCAGGGGCGCGGACGTGTCGAGGATGTTCTCCGGGGTGATCTTGAGGCTCCTCAGGGTCGCCCCGGGCATGGCGCGCTTGATGTTGGCCTCGAAGAAGCGCCGGCGGTCGTCCGGCTTCATCTGCGCGAAGGCCTGGCGGTACTCGTTGTCGTTGATCCCGTCGAACGACATCTCCGAATGCGCCTCCAGGGCCCCCGATGCGCTCAGGGTCCCCGTCGTCGCGATCCGCATCATGCTCCTCTCGGGCGGGTCCACCGGGCTGAGCCGCAGGGTGTCGCCCTCGGGGCGGCAGGCGAGGTAGCTCTGGTTGTCGTCGTAGGTGGGCAGGAGGTCCCTCGTGTTCTCGTCGGTCGGGTCCATGAGGACGTACGAGCCCTTGCCGAGCTCCACGCCGACGATCGCGTGGTTGAAATACGGGTTGGGCACCTGCGGGTCCTTCTTCCAGCCGACGCTGACGAGGACGGGGTAGGCGTTCTCCCCGGCGGCCCGCAGGAGCGAGACGAGGAGCGCCGCCTTGTCGCGGCAGACCCCGTATTTCTTCCCGTAGGTGATCTCGACGTCGTGGGGCTCGAAGCCGGGGCGGTCCTTCTCCGGGGTGATGCCCATGTAGCGGATGTTCTTCGAGACGTAGTAGAAGACCGCCCTGATCCGGTCCATGTCGGTCGCGGCCCCGGCCGTCAGGTCGGCGACCTGCTTCCTCATCTCCGGCGTGATCGCGTCCAGGTGCGGCTTGCTCAGGTTCCAGTACCAGCGCGAGACGAGGCCCCAGTCGGGCGTCGTGCTGACGGACAGGTGCTGCAGGACCTCCTGGTACGGCGGCATGGCGGGCTCGTCGAACATCCGCGGCACTCGGTTCACCTCCCAGTGGTAGGCGAGGCTCCCGCCCTCCGTCGCCGTCGAGGCCGCGACCGTCCCGGGAATCTCGTCGCGAAGGGCGACCTGGCGGAGCGGCTTCCCCGGGGGCATGCGGACGTCGAGCGTGAGGTGCCGGATGTAGCCGCCGCCCTCCATCATGAAGTCCTCCGCGAACTCCCCGGGGATGAACGGCCGGACTATCGTCTGGCGCGTGACCGAGTGGACGATGTCGCCGATCTCGACCTTCGGGATGTTGACCCGCAGCACCTTCACGTTCGGGTCGTAGATGTTCATCTGCATTTGGCTGTCGTCGATGCTCTCCTTGGAGTTCGCCGCCACGTCGACGGGGACGACCTCGCCGCCCGGCCTGATGACCTCGAGCCGCACGACCTCAACGGTGAAGTACGGGAGCATGAAGCCGAGGCTGAGCGTGTTGTTGTCCCGCCTGCCCTTCTCGGTCAGCACCTTGGTGAACACCTCGTCCTGCGTCTCAGCGGTCCCGTCCTCGTGGACGACGCGCATCGACTTCTGGTCGACGGTGGCCTCGTCGCAGTCGGGCAGCTTCGCAAGGCTGACGTCCGCCGCCGCGGCCAGCACCTGCTTGGGATCGAGCGTCGCCCATTCGCCCCCGGAGTAGCGCCCTGCCTCGTCGGACCTGCCTGTCGGGGCGAGGGCGAGCGCGGCAATGAACAGCGGGGCCAGCGGGGATATCGGATGTCGCATGAGTTTTCTTGGGGCTAGGGGATTCGGGAGTGGACAGCTTCGACGCCCCCGGGGATCCGCCAAATCAATCGCGGGCCCGCGGTCCGGCAAGCCGCCGATCAGCCGCTGAAGCTGTACGTGTAGGGGCTTCGCATGTGCCGCGAGACGTAGTGGCTCGCCTCGCTGGCGTGGGGCCCGACGAACGCCTCCTCCTTGGAATCCCACCAGAGCCTGTGCCCGGTGCGGAGCGCTATGGCGCCCAGGTGGCAGATCGTCGCGGAGCGGTGCCCGGTCTCCACGTCGCAGATCGGAAGCTTCCTCGAGCGGACGCAGTCGAAGAAGTTCCCCATGTGGTCGTTGCTGACCGGCAGCCGCACCGCGCCGGCGGGCAGGGGCGTGTGGAGCAAGTCGCGGCTGCTGGCGGTGATCTCCGACCGGTTGACCCAGATCCAGCCGTCGGTGCCGACGAAGCGGATGCCGTTGTGCTGGCCGCCGGCCTTCACCTTCTCGCCGTAGATGTTGTCGTCCGTCGTCGTGCGGACATGGACGCCGACGCCGTTCTCGTAGAGGTATTTCACCTCGTAATCCGCGAAGGTCGTGTAGCCGCCACGGATGGGCTCGGACAGCCCCTGCCCCTCGACCTGGCGGGGGGCGGGCAGGCCTATCGCCCAGGAGGCGATGTCGAGGTGGTGCGCGCCCCAGTCGGTCATCGTGCCGCCCGAATACTCATACCAGTAGCGGAAATACGTGTGGCAGCGCTGCGGCACGTAGTCGACCTTCGGCGCCTGGCCCTGCCAGAAGTCCCAGTCCAGGCCGCCGGGGACGGCGACCGGCTTGAACGGCCCGTCGCGCAGTCCGGCCGGCAGCCAGATCTCGGCCCGCCTGAGGCTGCCGATGCGGCCGTTGCGGACCAGCTCGCACGCCATCCGGAAGCGCTGGGAGCTGCGCTGCTGCGTGCCGGTCTGCAGAACGATGCCGTGCTTGCGCACGGTCTCGATCACGTGCCAGCCCTCCTCGATCGTGAGCGTCAGGGGCTTCTCGGAATAGACGTCCTTTCCGGCCTTCGCTGCGGCGATGTTGACGAGCGTGTGCCAGTGGTCGGGGGTGGCGTTGACGACCGCGTGGACGTCCGGCCGCTCCAGCACCCTCCGGAAATCGGAGTACTTCGCGGGCGCCTTGCCCTCGGCCGTGAACTTCACCGCGGCCTCGTCCAGGTGGCCGGCGTCGACATCGCACACGGCGACGATCTCCCCGTGGTTCGCCGCGTTGGCGGCGTCGCCCTTGCCCATGCCGCCGCAGCCTATGAGGGCGATGCCCGGGCGGTCGTTCGGCGACAGGGGCTTCGGCGGCTCGGCGGCGCCGAGCATCTGGCGCTCGGCGAACCAGGCCGGCACGCCGGCAAGCGCGGCGGCCGTGGCGACCCGCCTTAGGAAAGTCCGGCGCGACACCTGGAACTCCTTGATCGGTGGGTTGGCCTGGGGCCGGCCGGGGGCGGGGGATTGGTTCATGCGTTTGCCGGAGGCCGGGATTTCGCCGGGGCCCGGGTTTCCTCTGGATGCAGGAGCACGCCGCCCCCATTTGCAAGCCGCGCAAGGCGCGGCGCCCGTCCGGCCGCACGCGATCTAATTGCGGGCAAAAGCGTGCGTACTGGTTGCCAAACGGGAGTCTCTGGCGATTTTTGAGTGGATTAGGCTGAGCGCCAAAGGCAGGATGCGGCACTTGGAGACGTCTCGCCGGTGCAGCGGAACCTGTCCCGGCCGCCGTCTCCATAAAGCAAAAGGACCCCCCTAGCATCTGGATGCCGTTTTCACACACGGGACTTGAGGCCAGGCGCGGGCCCGGCTGTCTCTATAATATATAAGATACATCCCCTGAAGCCCCCGCCCCCGCAGGGGGCATGCCCCAGATTTTCATCGAGATACACCAGACCATGAACACCCCCGAAATGAACCGCCGCACCTTCCTCAAGACCGCATCGCTCGCCTCGGCGGCGGTCTCCCTGCCCAACATCCTGCGCTCCGAGGGCGCGGGCGCCCAGTCGCCGGGCAACAAGCTGAACGTCGCCTGCTGCGGCGCCGGCGGCCGGGGCTACGACGCGGTCCAGGCCATGAAGGGGGAGAACATAGTCGCCCTGTGCGACGTCGACGACGAGCGGGCCGCCAAGGCCTACGGGGAGCTCCCGAACGTGCCGCATTTCCGCGACTTCCGGGTCATGCTCGACAAGCTGGGCAACAAGATCGACGCGGTGACGGTCTCGACGCCCGACCACATGCACTTCCCGATCGCCATGTCGGCGATCGCGCTCGGCAAGCACGTGTTCGTGGAGAAGCCGCTCACGCACACGGTCGCGCAGACCCGCCAGCTCGCCCAGGCCGCCCGGGAGAAGAAGGTGGCGACGCAGATGGGCAACCAGGGGCACGCGGGCGAGGGCGCCCGCCTGCTGAAGGAATGGGTCGACGCCGGCGTGCTCGGCGAGGTCCGCGAGATGCACAGCTGGACCGACCGGCCGATCTGGCCCCAGGGCCTCGGTGCGCCCGACCACAGCAAGATGATGCCCGTCGTGCAGCCGACGCTCAGCTGGGACCTCTGGCTCGGCGTCGCGAAGGCCCGCGAATACGACCCGGCGTACCTGCCCTTCGCGTGGCGCGGGTTCTGGGACTTCGGCACGGGCGCGCTCGGCGACGTGGGCTGCCACATCATGGACGGCGCGTACTGGGCGCTCGGCCTCACGGCCCCGACCTCGGTCGAGCCCGTGAGCGCGCACGGGACCGAGATCAGCGGCCCGACCGCATCGGTCATCCACCTCAATTTCCCCGCCCGCGGGAAGATGCCGCCGCTCCAGTGGACCTGGTACGACGGCGGGCTGCTGCCGGCGCGGCCGCCCGAGCTCGAGGAGGCGCGCAAGCTCCAGGACAACGGCACGCTCATCATCGGCTCGAAGGCCACCGTCGTCTGCGAGATGTACTACGACAGCATCCGGATCATCCCGGAGGCGAAGATGAAGGAAATGGCGCCCGGTCTGCCCCCGAAGACGATCCCGAGGGTGGCCGGAGGCCATTTCGCGGAGTGGATCCGCGCCTGCAAGGGCGGCACGCCCGCAGGCTCGAACTTCGAGTACTCGTCCCGCCTAACCGAGAGCGTCCTCATCGGCAACGCCGCCATCCGGGCGAACCGCCGGATCGAGTGGGACTCCGCCTCCATGAGGGTGACGAACCCCGTGTCCGCCAACGAGTTCGTCACGGAGCAGTACCGGCCGGGCTTCGGCGTGTGACCCCCGTCCCCGAATCACCATGAACGAATCCCCCGCACCCCCCCCCGCGGCCCCGCGCTGCGAGTACACGTGGGCCTTCCTGATTCTCCGCCTGTGGATCGGCCTGCGCACGCTCCTCGAGGGCCTCGAGAAGTACGAGAACAACGGCAGGTACTCGTTCGCGAACTACTACGAGAACATGAAGAGGATGGCGCAGGGCATCACCGGCGCCTCCTTCCTGCCGCTCTGGGCCACGCGCTTCTTCGCGGACTCGCTCGGCTACCTCCTGCTGCTCCTCGGCGCGCTCCTCATCCTGGGCGTCAAGTCGCGCGCCACGCTGATCATCATCGGGCTCCTCTACGTCGGCCTCTCGTTCGGGCTCATGGCGGTGCAGGAGAACGAGGGCGTCGCCTGGCTGGCGGTCCACGTCATCCTGATCGTCGGGGCGCTCCTCCTCGTGCGCTACGACCGGTACGCGCTCTGGCGCGACCGCAGCCCTTAGGCCGGACGTCACCCGCCGCCATGCCGACCCCGCCGCTTCCCGGGCTCACCCGCCGCGACTTCCTCGCCACCGGCGCCAAGCTTGGCGCCGCTCTGGTCGCCGCCCCGTACCTCGCCCGCTCCGCGCCCGCCTCGGGCGGCGCCGACAGCCTGAACATTGCGCTCGTCGGCTGCGGCGAGCAGGGGCGCGTGCTCATGAACGCCGCGTTCAGGATCCCGGACATCCGGTTCCGCGCGGTCTGCGACATCTGGCGGTACAACCGGGGGTACGGCGAGCGCCTCCTGAAGAAGTTCGGCCACGACCCCGTGCCGTTCGAGGACTACAGGGAGATGCTATCCGCGACGCCCGACCTAGACGCCGTCATCGTGGCGACGCCGGACTTCATGCACGCGGAGCACACGAACGCGGCGCTCAAGGCCGGCAAGCACGTCTACTGCGAGAAGCTCATGTCCAACACCGACGAGGGCGCGCGCTCCATGGTGCGCACCGCGCGGGAGACGGGGCGCCTCCTCCAGATCGGCCACCAGCGGCGCAGCAACCCGCGCTACATCTACGCCCACGACCGGATCGTGCACGGGGCCGAGCTGCTCGGGCGGGTGACCAACGCGACCGCGCAGTGGGACCGGGCGGTCACGGAGGACCTCGGCTTCCCGGCGGGCCAGGGGATCCCGGAGGCGGTCCTCAACCGGTACGGGTACGCCAACATGCACGAGTTCCGGAACTGGCGCTGGTTCAGAAAATACTCCGGGGGGATTATCTCCGACTTGGGAGCCCACCAGATAGACATCTTCAACTGGATGCTCGGCTCCAACCCGGTCTCGGTGCTCGCCGGCGGCGGGCGCGACTACTACACGGACCACCAGTGGTACGACAACGTGTTCACGATCTACGAGTACCCAACAAAGGCTCAGATCGTGCGCACCCTCTACCAGGTGCTGACCACCACCAGCGCGGGCGGCGGGTACTTCGAGTACTTCATGGGCGACGAGGGCGCGCTCAAGATGTCCGAGAACCCGAAGTTCACGAAGCTCTACCGCGAGCCCCGGGCCCCGGATTGGGACCAGTGGGTGCAGAAGGGCCTGATCGCGCGCCCCGGTTCCGGCGAGGGCGCGCCCCCGCCCGTGAAGCCCTGGGAGAAGCCGCGGCCGCGCGTCCCCGGCCTGTCGAAGCCGGCGTCGGTCGTCGACGTCCGCGAGACGGCCGAGCTGTCCGCCTGGGACATGCCCGTCACGCTCGACAAGCCCATCCACCAGCCCCACCTCGAGAACTTCTTCGACGCCATCCGCGGCAAGACGGCCCTGCACTGCCCGGGCGAGGTCGCGCTCGCAACCGCCGTATCGGTGCTCAGGGTGAACGACGCCGTCGCCGCCCGGAAGATGCTCGCCTTCGCGCCGGAGGACTTCACCGCCTGAAACACGCACCCATGAACCGCCTACTCGCCGCCCTTCTCATCCTGTCCACCATCGCCGCCGCCCGCGCCGCGGACATGGTCCCGCTCAAGCTCGACCTTCCGAAGCCGCTCTTCGTCGGCACGCCGCGGCCCATCAAGGTGTCGAACCTGGAGCCGCAGCAGCCCACCAACCCCCCGCCGCTCATGGTGCCGGCAGGCACCGTCCTCCTCTCGCGCGGCAAGCCCGTCACCTCGAGCGACTCGATGCCGGTGATCGGCGAGCTCGCCTTCGTGACCGACGGCGAGAAGTCCGGCGTCGAGGGCACGTACGTCGAGCTCGGGCCCGGCGTGCAGTGGGTGCAGATCGACCTCGGCGCGCCGGCCCGCATCGCGGCGGTCGCCGTCTGGCACTTCCATGCCGAGGCGCGCGTCTACCACGCGGTCGTCGTCCAGGTTTCCAACGACCCGGACTTCAAGGCGGGCGTCACGACGATCTTCAACAACGACGACACCAACTCGGACGGCCTCGGCAAGGGCTCGGACTACGCCTACGTGGAGACGTACAGGGGCCGGGTGATCGACGCGAAGGGCGCGACCGGCCGCTACGTCCGCCTGTACAGCAACGGCAACACCTCCGACGAGCTCAACCACTACACCGAGGTGGAGGTCTACGGCGAGCCCGTGAAGTGACGCCCCCCCGCGTGGCGCGCGCCGCCGGTCCGCCATGCCAAAGATCCTCTCCCGCTGGCTGCCCCTGGCGCTGCTGACCCTGGCGGCGCTCTGGCTTCGGACGAGGGACCTCGCCGCGCGGCCGATGCACGCGGACGAGGCCAACCAGGCGGTGAAGGCCGGCGAGCTGCTGGAGTCCGGGCGCTACGCGTACGATCCGGCCGACCACCACGGCCCCGTGCTCTACTACGCGGCGCTCCCGGTGGCCTGGTTTAGGGGGGAGCGAACCCTTGCCGGCCTGGACGAGCTGACGGTGCGCCTGGTGCCCGCGCTCGCGGGAACCGCATCCGTCCTCCTTCTCGGCCTCCTCGCCGCCCCGCTCGGGCGCTGGCCGTCCCTGGCGGCGGCGGCCTTCCTGGCCGTGTCCCCCCCGGCGGTCTACTACAGCCGCTATTTCGTCCAGGAGACGATGCTCTGCACGTTCGCGCTGGCGGCCTTCGTCTGCGCGCGCCGCTGGTGGTCCACGGGCCGGACCCGCTGGGCCGTGGCGGCGGGGGCCTGCGCCGGCCTCATGCAGGCGGCGAAGGCGAGCGCGCCCTTGTTCCTGCTTGCGGCGCTCGCGGCGCTCCTCGCCGCCCGCCCGCGGCGGGAATCCCCGGCCGCCCTGCGCCCGGTCCGCGACGGCCTTGCCGGGGCGGCGGCGGCCCTGGCCGTGGCGGCCCTGTTCTACTCCTCGTTCGGCGCGCACGTCGCGGGCCTGCGCGACGCGCTGGGAACCTACGGTGAGGCGGCGGCGCGGCTGCGCCGGGGCGACACCGGCCACGAGAAGCCGTGGTGGTACTTCCTGCGGCTGTTCGCGTGGCAGCGCTCCGGCGGGCTCGTGTTCGAGCAGGCCGGGTTCGCCGCCCTGGCCCTGGCCGGCCTCGGCGTGGCGGTCGCGGGGGGGACCCCGCTCCTGCGCTGGGCCGCCGCCTACTCGGGCCTCGTCCTGCTCGCGCTGTCTGCGACGCCCTACAAGACCCCGTGGCATGCCATCCACCTTGTGCCGGGGTTCGCGCTTCTGGCCGCCGGCGCGCTCGCGCCGCTCTCGAGGAGCAGGCTGGGGCGGGCGGCCGCCGTCGGCGCGGCCGCCGCAGTGCTCGGATCGATGGCATTCCAGGCGGACCGTGTCGCCCGGGCCTACGCGTCCGATGCGCGCAACCCCTACGCCTACGTCCACAGCTCGCCGGACGTCCTCAAGTTCCGGGCGCTGGCGGCCGCCGCCCTCAGCCGCTCGCCCGGCGGGCCCGTGCGCGTCATCAGCGAGGAGTACTGGCCGCTCCCGTGGTACTTCCGAGGACTGGACCGTGTCGGCTACTGGAACCGGCCGCCGGCGGACTGCGACGGGGCCCTTGTCATCGCGTCGGCCGGCCTCGCGGACGAGGTCGGATCGCGGCTGCACGGCTCCTACGATCGGTCGTACCTCGGGCTCCGGCCGGGCTTTGTCTGCGTCGTCTTCACGCCCCGCCCATGAGCCCGCGCCTCTCCCTCGTCGTCCCGGTGTACAACGAGGCCGGCAACATCCTGGAGCTGGTCGCCGGCGCCGCCGGGGTCCTCGCCGCCCGCGGGGACCCCTTCGAGATCATCCTGGTGAACGACGCCAGCACGGACTCGACCGCGGGCGAGATCGCGGCCGCCGCGGCCCGCTGGCCCGCCTGCCGCGAGCTCCGGCTGCCGGAGCACGCCGGCCAGGCGGCGGCCCTCCTCGCGGGCCTAGGGGAGGCGCGCGGCGGGCTGATCCTGACTATGGACGGCGACGGGCAGAACGATCCCCTGGATTTCCCGGCGCTGCTCGAGCTGGTCGAGTCGGGCCGCGCCGACCTCGCCTGCGGGCGGCGGGTCGACCGGCACGATGTCCGCTGGCGCCGGGTGATGTCGCGCCTGGCCAATTCCATCCGGCGCGCCGTCCTCGGGGACCGCGTCCACGACGCCGGCTGCCAGCTGCGCGTCATGCGGCGGGAGGTCCTCGCGGCGCTGCGGCCGATGGAGCTCCTCCAGGCGTTCATCCCGGCCCTCGCGGTCGCCGCCGGCTTCCGGGTCGGCGAGCTTCCGGTGCGCCACCATCCGCGCCGGCGCGGCAGGTCCAAGTACGGCCTCGCGGAGCTCTGGTGGCGGCCCGCCGCCGCGATGCTTCGCCTGCGCTGGGCGCTGTGGCGGCGCCCGCGGCCATGAGCCGCGCCGTCTTCCGCCACGAGGCGATGGCGACGTTCTTCGAGGTCACGGTCGCCGGCCAGGAGCAGGCCTACGCCCGGCAGGCCGCCGGGGCTGCGTTCCGGGAGCTCGACCGGCTCGAGGGCGAGCTCAGCCGCTTTGTCGAGTCGAGCGACATCGCCCGCGCCAACAGGCTCGCCTCCGGGGGTTCGCTCGCTATCGGCGACGACGCGATGGAGTGCCTCCTGCTGGCGGCCGCGGTCGCCGAGTCGACGCGGCGCGCCTTCGACCCGGCGTACGGCACCGGGCGCGGGCCGGGGCTGCCGGAAGGGGCCCCCGCGTTCACGCTCGATCCCGAGGCGCATGTCCTGACCTCGCGCGCGGCGCGCCTCCAGCTCGACCTCGGGGCGGTGGGCAAGGGCTACGCCCTTGACCGGCTCGCCGGGGTGCTGGCCGAATGGGGGGTCGATTCGGCGTGCCTGAACAGCGGCGGCAGCACCGCGCTGGCCCTCGGGCCCCCGCCGTCCGCGGCCGGGTGGCCCGTCGGCCTCGGCGAGGGCGGCGGCCGCCGCGAATTGCCGCTTGCCCATGCGGCGCTCAGTGGATCGGGGCTGGCGGTGAAGGGCTCGCACCTGGTCGACCCGCGGACCGGCCGGCCTGCGGCCCGGACCCTGCGCGCCTGGGCCTTCGCGCCGGAGGCCGCCGTCGCCGACGCCCTGTCGACGGCGTTCTTCGTCATGGCCGACGAGGAGGTCGCCGCCTTCTGCGAGGCCCATGCCGGCATCGGCGCCGCCCTCATGCGGCCCGGGGGCGGCCTGGAGCTTCACGGCGCGCTGAAGCCGGCGGTCGGCGGGGAATAGGGACCGTTCAGGGCTGGTCGTGCCGGCCGCCGCGCCGCACGACCCAGACGTCGAGGCAGATGCGCATCACGGTCACGGCGCCGACCGGGGCCCATGTCGCCACGCGCCATTGGGTGTCTTGGTCCGTCAGCGCGGGTTCCTTGCTGGTGTTGAAATCGGCGCCGCTAGGGAACGCCCGGCTCCCGCGCCGCTGGAGGCGCGGGCAGGTCCCTCACCAGCCTGAAATAGAAATACACGTCCAGCGGGATGCGCACGATGGGTATGATGACCAATGCGATCCTGAAGTCATGGGGGCTGCCCCGGAACACGCTCGAGTACCGCAGGAGGAACGCGATCGAGGTCGTGATGAAGATGGAGAGGGAGAGGAGGAACAGGTACAGCATGTAGCTCCTGCCCGTCCTGCGGTACGTTTCAAGGTTGAGCACCGCGTAGGCGAGGGGGCTCAGTATCAGGAAGGCCCAGTACGTCCGGTCTATCATGAATGAGAGGGTCATGGCGTTGGATTGCCGGGCTATGCGCGAAGCCGCCGCCGGCCGGACAAGGCTCGGACCCGGCCGGCGGGGGGTCAACGGCCGAAAGTCGCCGCGGCCGCGCGGAATTGTGCTCGCCGCCGCCGCGATGCCGCCGCCATTGCACCGCGCCTAAGATACATGCCGGCCAGTTCCAGCCCTTCATCGACCGCCAGTCGCGCCGTCCTTCTCAGCTACGCGCGCGAGGACACTGCCGCCGCTCTTCTGAGGAACCCTCGCGCCCCCGCGCCGCTCAGGTCCTCGGCCTCGCGATGTCGGAGAGCCGGTCGGGCGTGGCGGCGACGCGCTCAAGGCGCGGGTATTTCAGGCCGCCGTGGTAATCCACCTTCACCGTGGTGAACGCGTCGCCGTTCTGAACGATAAGCTCGATGGGCGCGGCCCCGGATTTCGCCGACTTGATGGCGTCCTTCAGAAGGGAGGCGGAGAATTTCTCGCCGTTGACGGCAATCAGTTTCATCCCTGGCGCGAGGCCCGCGTTGAAGGCCTCGCTCTGCCACACTACGTCGATGATCGCGCCTGCGTTGTCGCCCGCGTCGACGGAGAACCCGATCGAGCCCATCAGGTCGACGCGCTTCCCGGTCTTTTCATTCGCCTTAAAGACGTCCGTCGGCTCCTCGGAAAAGGCGAGTCTCCAGCCGCCCCGGATGATGCCGCCGAGCGGGGCGGCCGGGTCGGTCGAGTCGAGGCGCTGGCGCAGGAACCCGGCCCAGTCGAGGGGCTGCACCTTGTTGAGCGCGGCGACGACGTCGTCGAACGTGTAGGTGGCGACCTCGCGGCCGTCGTCGTCCGCGCCGTAGAATGCGCGGGCGAAGTCGTCCATTGATCGCGCTCCGCCGCTCTGCTCGCGGATCATCGTGTCTACATCGAGCCAGACCAGCACCCCCTCGTCGTAATAATCGTAGGAGCGGCGGTAATTCTGCCACGCGCCTCCGCGTCCGGCGTTCACCTGCGCGCCGTCGGCGGTGTCCTGGAGCGGGCGCCACGCACGGCCGGGCACCAGCGACATGCCCGCGGCGACGTTGGCGAGATGGTTTCGGTACTGCTCCGGCGTATAAAGGCCGGCGCGCGCCGTGAGCAGCTCGCCGAAGTACTCGGTCAGGCCCTCATAGACCCACAGCAGGTCGTCCCTCATCGGCACATGGTTGTAGTCGGGCGTCCAGAGATCGGCGGGGCGGCGGTACTTGCCGTTCCACGAGTGGACGTATTCGTGGGGCATCAGGCTTACGCCGCGCAGGTACCAGTCGGGATCCGTGAAGTAATCCGGGAAGAGCCGGTCGTCGCTTGACTGGTGGTTCTCGAGGCCGCCGTGGGGCGCGCTTTCCGAGAGCGTGAGCAGGAAGTCGTAGTGCCTGTAATGCCGCGAGCCGAACAGCGCGTAGGCCTGCGTCACGAGCGCGGAATGCGCCGCGAGCTGCGGGGCCGTGATCGCGAGGTTCCCGGGACGGTCCGCGACAATGTCCAGGTGCACGGGCGGCGCGGCGTTCGGGGAAAGGTCGACGCGCTTGAAGTTCGCGCCGGCGATGAGGGGCGAGTCCACCAGCTCCTCGAGGCTGACGGTCCTGAAGCTGACCTTGCCGCCGGCCACGCCCGCCGGCTCGAGCGCGCTGGCGTAGCCCCAGCCCGCTGGCAGGGTCACGCTCGGCGCCACCGGAATCCGGCTGACGAAATGGCCAGCCGGATAGAACACCACGTTGAACCACTGGAGAATGACGTTCTTGGCCGTCTCGGCGGCCGCCCCCGCGGCGGTCGGCGAGAGAAACTGGAAATCGACCTCGATGGACTTCGCGCCCGGCGGGACGTCGAGGTGCAGGGTGAACATGTCTGTGAGGTCGCGGCGCCAGGCGAGGCGCTCGCCGCCCGCGGTGGCGACGAAGCCCGCCACATCGGCGATGTGGCCGACCGGCGCGTGCGCTCCGGGGATCCACTTCGGATAATGAAGCGCAAGCGGCCCGGGGCTGGCGGGGATGACCTCGTGGACGCGGAACACCCTCTGAACAGGATTTGAGACATCGACGCTGAGGGTGAGGGTGCCGGGGTACGGCCGGTCTATGGGATCGGCCTCTTGCCCGCTTGCCGGCAGCATGGCGGAGGCGAGGGACAGGGTGGCGGCGAATCCTGCGGGCGGCGCTATCGCGCGAAGCCAGGCGAGCGGGGGCAGTCTCATGGCACGAGAAGGCTACGCGGTCACGCCGTCCTTGCCACTGCAAAGCGAAGAAAGATCCGGGCTGTCAGCCCGCCGGGAAGGCGGGCTCAGCCCGGGCCATCCCCGCCTCAAGGGCTCTTTGGGGCCCGGGCCGATCTCCGGACGTGGTACCTCTCCCAAACGAGCATCGCCACATAGACGAATATGATCCCGTTGACGACGAGGATCGAGAGCCTGAGCCACGTGAAGCGGTGGAGGATGGCGAGGCACTCCTCCGGGACGAATATCCCGGAGGAGATGACGACGATGTACTCCGCCCAGGCAGCCCCCATCCACAGGCCCAGCCCCTCCACCAGGAGGATCGACGCATAGAGCGCCGAGGCGATGCCGAGGCGCACGAGGGTGGCGGGTTCCACCAGGCCAAGCTTGTCCAGCATGATCTCCACGTACCGGTTCTCCGGGGATATGCGCGCGAGCTGGACAAAGCGCAGCGCCTCCGCGGCGAGATCCTTGTGGATCATGTCGAATATCCCCAGCGACAGGAAGGACAGGGCAACCCCCTTTGCGAGCTTTGCGGCTGCTATGAGCTTCAGTCCCAGCGGGGCTTTCTTGTTCGAGGTCAAATCGCCCCATGATCCCAAGTTGTTCTTGAAAAGGCACGACTTTTACCGTGAGGGGATTCCATCGTTGCCCAACCCGCGCGCCCAGCCCCGGTTCCCCCGAGACGGCCGCGCAGGGTTTCTCATGGCCACCCGCGCCGGGCGGCGCCAGACTGGCGCCCTACCATGAGCTCACGTTCCCGATTCGCCCGCAAGGGCGCGGCGTTTTTCGCGGTGGCCGCGTTTGCCGGCTGCCTGGGCGCACAGGCTGACGAGGCCTCGCTCCCGCACCTCGTGCGCAAGGACGGGCGCTACGCGCTGATCGTTGACGGCGCGCCGTTCCTGATCCTGGGCGCGCAGAGCAACAACTCGAGCGCGTGGCCGGCGACGCTCCCGAGGGTCTGGTCTGCCATCGAGAGGGCGCAGGCCAACACCCTCGAGGTCCCCGTATACTGGGAGCAGCTCGAGCCGGAGCAGGGCCGGTTTGACTACTCGATCGTGGATCAGCTCCTCTCCGGGGCCCGCGAGCACAAGGTGCGGCTCGTGCTCCTTTGGTTTGGCACGTGGAAGAACGGCAGCTCGCACTACCTGCCGATGTGGATGAAGAGCCATCCCGAGCTCTGCCCGCGCATCATCGGCAAGGACGGCCGCCGCGTCGACTCGCCGTCGCCGCACGCAACGGCGGCGCTGGAGGCCGACACCCGGGCCTTCAGCGCGCTCATGCGCCACCTCAGGGAGGCCGACTCCCGGCGCACCGTGATCATGGTGCAGGTCGAGAACGAGCCCGGTTCATGGAACACCGTGCGCGACTACTCACCCGCCGCGCAGAGGCTCTTCACGGCCCCGGTCCCCGCGGAACTGCTCAAGGCTCTCGGCAGGGAGGGTCGCGGCGGGGCAGACTGGGCGGCAGCCTTCGGGCGGGACGCGGATGAGTTCTTCCAGGCCTGGTCGGTGGCGCGCTACATCGGGCAGGTGGCCGCGGCGGGCAAGGCCGAATATCCGCTGCCGCTCTATGTCAATGCGGCGCTGCGCGACCCGATCACCCAGCCGGCGGCCAGCACCTACGAGAGCGGCGGGGCGACGGACAACGTCCTCGACATATGGAAGGCCGCCGCGCCCGCGATAGATGTGCTGGCCCCGGACATCTACATGAACGACAGCGAGCACTACATGAGGGTGATGGACCTGTACAGCCGGCCGGACAATGCGCTCTTCATCCCGGAGACGATCGGTTCGGCGACCGGGACCCGCTATTGCTACGCGGCGCTCGCCCGCGGCGCGATCGGCTGGTCGCCCTTCGGGATCGACAGCCCGATCTGGGGCGCCAATGCGGCGGGCGACCCGGCGCTCGATCCGATCGCGATCAACTGCCGGGTGCTCAACCCGATGATGCGCGAGGTTGCGCAGTGGGGCTTCGAGGGGCGGCTGCATGCGGCCGTGGAGGAGAGGGACGGCGGCCAGCAGACGCTCGAGCTGGGGCGGTGGCGGGCGGCCGTGACCTTCGGTCCGGCGACGTTCGGGTACGGCAGGAGCCCGAAGGGCAACCCCGAGCCGGTGGGGCGGGTGCTGGTGGCACAGCTTGGCGAGGACGAGTTCATGGTCACGGGATACCTGTGCCGCATTGACTTCAGGCCCGCTGACCCGGCCTCCGGCGCCCAGCGGGACTTCCTCGGGGTGGAGGAGGGCGCCTACGAGGGCGGTGCCTTTCATCCGGCGCGTATCCTGAACGGCGACGAGACGGACTGGGGGCTGAACTTCGGCTCGGCGGCGCAGGTCCTCCGCGTCCGGCTGGGGACTTATTGAGCCCGCCGGAAAGGGCATGGCGGACGCCGCCGGGCTCGGGTAAGCGGCCGAACCGTCCTGCGTCAGCCCGGGTTGGGTGCCGCGGAACCGAAAGTGACGCAAGAAATGCACGATCTTCGTCCAAATACGCGGAGCCGGGGCACGTCCGCCCGGGCTACAATCGCCAAGCCCAGATTGGCCCTGCGCGCGCCTGTTCCGGACATGCCGACGCATCATTCCCCAGACCCATGAAGCCTTCTCGTGCCGGCCGGATGGCCGTCGCCGCCGCCCTCGTCGCATTCGGATCCGGACGCGCCCTCTCGGGGGGCGACCCCGCGGGGAAGGTATACAAGACCGCTTCGGTCGTCGCGAATCAGCCGATGGGCGAGGCCAAGGGCATCTACCCGGGCCGCGTGGTCTGGGTCCATGATCCCGGCGCGGTCAACCAGAACTGCGTCGTCGACGCCCCCGGCCACGGATGGTACCTGAGCGAGAACAACAACCAGGCCGTGATCGACGGGATGGTGTCGATCGCGCTGCACAACCTGACCGGGCAGAACAGCGACAGCTCGGCGTGGGATGCGATCTTCAGGTACCACAATGCGGCCGTCGGGAAGGGCGCCGTCGGCTACGCCAAGGGCGAGAAGGTCTTCATAAAGATAAACGCCACAAGCGCGTGGAACGGGAACTTCAATCCCGCCGACCTTACGCCCTACGCGTTCATCTCCGAGACCTCCATGGGGCCCGTCCTCTCCGTGCTCCGGCAGCTGACCGGCGTCGTCGGCGTCGACCAGGAGGACATATACGTCGGCGATCCCCTGAAGCACATCTACAAGCACCTGTATGACGCCTGGCACGGGGAGTTCCCGGATGTCCACTATCTCGACAACGGCGGCTACGAGAGCCTGGGCCGGGAATCCGTCGTGCCGAGCACGACCGCGATAATCCACTACTCCGACAACGGGACGGTCCTGAGGACCAACGTCTGGACGGACAACTACCCCGGGGACGATCCCGTGTACCAGGACTATCTCTACACCGTCTTCCAGGACGCGGAATACCTCATCAACATCCCGATGCTCAAGGGGCACATGCGCGCGGGGATGACGCTTTTCGCGAAGAACCATTTCGGCTCGCAGACCAGGGCCGACGCCTCGCACCTGCACAACGGGCTGGTCGCCCCGACCGAGATGCCCAACGTCTCGCGGGGCGGGTATGGCCTGTACCGCGTGCAGGTCGACATCATGGGCCATTCCCTGCTCGGCAGGAAGAACCTCTTCTTCCTGCTGGATGCGCTCTGGGGCACGGACTACGAGCTCGACGTGCCGCTCAGGTGGCAGATGGCGCCGTTTTCCAACACCTACTCGGCCTCCCTCTTTGCGTCCCTCGACCCGGTGGCGATCGAGTCCGTGGGCTACGACTTCCTCCGTTCCGAATTCACGGCGGACCGCGTTCCCGCAGCCGGCACCTACGTGCAGATGCCCGGGGTCGACGACTACCTGCACCAGGCCGCGGACCCGGGGAACTGGCCGTTGGGGATTGTGTACGACCCCGACGATTCCGGCGTGGCCATGCAGAGCCTGGGCACGCACGAGCACTGGAACGATGCCGTGGACAAGCAGTATTCCAGGAACCTCGACCCGGCGGGGGGCGCGGGCATCGAGCTGATCCCGGCCGGCCAGAACACCCGGACGGAGCTCGTCGCCGGCCAGACGGCCGCCCCGGGCGGCACCGCCGCCTTCACCGCCGTGGCGATCGGCGCGGCGCCCCTGTCCTACCAGTGGCAGCGGGAGGCGGCGGGGAGCGCCACGTGGAGCGACCTGAGCGACGGCGCGGTCTACTCGGGCTCGGCAACGGGCACCCTTACGGTGGCCGGCGCGACTCTTGCGATGAATGGCGATCACTTCCGGTGCGTGGTGAGCAACGGGACGAGCCCGAGCGTGACCTCGAATGCGGCGGAGCTGGAGGTCATGGCCGTGCCCGCAATCCTCGTGATGCCGGCATCGGCCACTGTGGGGACGGGCGCCCGCGTGGTGTTCTCCGTGCTCGCCACCAGCGCGAACGCGATGAGCTACCAATGGCGCAGGAACGGCGCGGACATCGCGGGCGCCACGGCGGCCGGATACGCGTTGTCAGACGTGACCCCGGCCGACGCGGGCAGCTACGAGGCTGTCGTGAGCGACGCGCTCGGGGGCTCGGTCACCACCGTCCCGGCCACGCTGGCCGTGGAGACCCAGCCGTATACCCCGCCCGCGTCGACGCTGGTCAACATCTCCACCCGGGCGCAGGTCGGCGGCGGCGCCGACGTCATGATCGCCGGCTTCGTCGTCGGAGGCTCCGGATCGAAGACGGTCCTCATCCGCGCCGTCGGCCCCTCGCTCACCGGCCTCGACCCGGTCAACCTGGCCGCCGGCGTGGTGCTGGCAGACCCCGTGCTCCAGCTCACCAAACCGGACGGGACCCAGCTGCTCTCAAACGACGACTGGGGCGGCGATCCGGCCATAGCCGCCGCGGCCGCGGACGCGGGCGCCTTTCCGCTGCAGGCGGGCAGCAAGGACGCCGCCATGATCGCGACCCTGCCGCCGGGCCCCTACACGGCCCTGGTCTCGGGCAAGGGCGGCGCCTCGGGCGTCGCCCTGATCGAGGTCTACGACCTGGACACATCGGCGGCCTCCCGCCTGGTCAATATCTCCACCCGCGTCCAGGTGCGCACGGGCGTGCAGTCGCTGATAGCCGGCTTTGTCGTTGCCGGCTCGGGCCCGCGCGACGTGCTCATCCGCGCCGTCGGCCCGTCCCTGACGGCGCTGGATCCGGCGAACCTTCCCGCCGGGGTCGTGCTGCCCGACCCGCAGCTCGCGCTTCAGACGCCCGGCGGCACGGTGATCTCGTCGAACGACGACTGGAATTCGACCGACGGCGAGGCGATCGCCGCCGCGGCCAGCGCCGTCGGCGCCTTTCCGCTGGGCGCCTCCTCGAAGGATTCCGCCATTCTGGCCAGCCTCGGCGCGGGGCCCTACACCCCCGTCGTCACGGACAAGACCGGCGCCACAGGCATTGCGCTTGTGGAAATCTACGAGGCGCCTTGATCCTCCGCCGCGGCCGCCCAGTTGGGGAACGCCACCCCTTTGCAGCCGGTTGGCCCGCGCGGCTCACTCGGGTTCGAAGAAGAGCCCGGCTATCCTGCCCGAGCCGTCATAGGAGCAATGCACCAGGACCGCCTCGTGCTCGTATTTGAAGATGTAATGGTAACTGCGCAGTCCGGCCTCATTTTTCCGCCCGACGAGGGCGACTGACTTGAGCGCGCCGTAGGACGCCAGCTCCGTCCGGGCCGCCCCGCCGGGCGCAAGCTGGGGGGCTATCAGGTTGGCGAGCTCCTCCGTGTAAAGCTTGCGGTCGAACGCGCCGGTCTGCGCCTGCTCGAATATCTGCCTCACCTGGGCGGTCACCCCGGGTTCCCGGTCCTCGATGGGCTGCGGCGCCTTGCGATGGGGGTAGTCCGGCCAGCGGTAGGCGTCGGCGATCGCCTCCACCATCCGCGGCACCGCGGAGGAATCGTCGTTGGCGTTGGTCATCACCACCGCGCCTTGGCCGGATTCGCAGTACGCGGTCAGGAATGTGTCGAAGCCCTCGTCGCGGCCGTTGTGTCCAAAGCGCCGGGTGGCGCCCTTTCCGGAAAGGGCCAGCCCGAGGCCAAAGTCGCCCTTCTGGGGCGTGAGCATCTCGCGGGCCGTCGCCTGGGTGATGACCGGGGCGGCGCGCCCCACCAGGGACTGCTGGACCGCAATCGCAAAGCGCGCGAGGTCGGACGGGGTCGTCCAGAGGCCCGCGGGCGCCATCTCCGGATAGACGTGCCATCTCCCCGGGACGGGCTTCGCCCGCGGGTAATAGCCCGTTGCGGCCGACGGCATGCGGTCGGCGGGAAGCGGCTGCTCGAACGTGCTCGCGGCCATCCCGAGCGGCTTCAGCACATGCGCGCGCATGTACGCGGGGAACGGCTCGCCCGTCACGTCAATCACCGCCTGCTGGACGATCACGTATCCGCCGCCGGAATAGCGCCACTGGGAGCCGGGAACCACGTCGACCCGGATGGCGGGCGTGTTCGCCGGCGCCTTGCCGTCGAGCACCTGGACCAACGTCGGCACGGGTGCGCCGGTGGCGTAGCCGGGGAATCCGTGGACCGTCGTGCCCGCGCTGTGGCTTAGGAGCCGGCGAAGCGTGACCTTGCTCCCGCCGGTGAAACCGTTCTCGGGCACGTGCCAGGACCTCAGCTCCGTGTTGATGTCCGCGTCGAGCGAAAGCCTGCCCGCGTCGACCAGCGCGAGCGCGCCCATGGCCGTCACCGGCTTGCTCACCGAGCCCGCCTGGAAAAGCGTCTCGGGTGTCACCGGAGCCCCGCTGGAAAGGTCCGCGGCGCCATAGCCCTTTGCCCTGATTACCTCGCCACCCTGGATGATCGCGATCGAGACGCCGGGAATATGCCGCCTTGCCATCTGGGCTGCGACGGCGTCGTCGATCGGGTCGGCGCGCAGCGGGCCTCCGGGCGCCGTGGCCATCGTCAGCAATGCGATGGAGATGGAGAGAATGCGGGGCATTGGGGCCCGGGGCGATTAGCGCCCGATCAGCCTTGCTGATTGAGCAGGCAGATCCCTTTCATTGCGAGGCGGATCAGCCGGGAGTCCGCGGGTTTTGAGAGGCGGGGCGTCCGTCGCGTGAACGACCGCTGGAGACCCGGCCGGGGCGGGACGCGGCCGCACCCCGGGGACACGCGGCCGGTGCTGCGTCACCTGACGGGCGTCAGGGTCGCCCCGCCCAGGTTGGCGGCGAGGAACGCCTCGACCCTGTGGTAGAACTCGACGCGGTCCTTGTAGGTGTAGAACCCGTGGCCCTCGTAGGGGCGATAGAATGTCTCGGTGGGCACGCCCCTGCGCCTGAGCGCCCTTTCGAGCATCCGTGACTGCGCGACGTCGACGACTTTGTCATCGGTGCCATGTGCGATGAGGACCGGCACGTGGATCTGGTCCGCGTGCCCGATCGGCGAGATCTGGTCGAGTTTCGAGAGGTCCCCGCCGGGCCTGGCAGCCTCGTCGAGTATTTCCATGGATTCGCCGGGGTTGATGAGGTCCCTGTAGCTGTCGATCTGCTTCTTCCAGTCGAACACGCCGCACTCGGTGACCGCGCAGCAGTAGAGCCCTTCCTCGAAGGCGACGCCCGCTACGGCGAGGTAGCCCCCGAAGCTCGCCCCCATGATCGCGACCCTCTTGGGGTCGATGAGGCCGGTCCGCAGGATCGCCCTCGTGGCGTCGGTCACGTCGTCGTGCATCCTCCTGAAATTGTACTTCCCCTCGATGCTCACCGCAGGCGTGTACCCGGCCGACCCGCGGTAGTTCGGCTGGAGGACGGCATAGCCCCGGCTGACGAGGAACTGGACCTCCGGATTGAAAAAGTCCATGTCCCGGACCCAGGGGCCGCCGTGGGCGAGGATCACGAGCGGCACCGGGTGGGCGGAGCTGGCGCCCTCGGGGAGCGCCTCGTACCCCTCGAGCGTCACGCCGTCGCGCGTCCGGAAGGAGATCGGCATGACCGGGTGCAGCGGGCGTCCCTTCAGCCAGGGCGCGGCGTCCCCGAGGCTGCGGATCGTCTTCGCCTCCATGTCGAGGAGAACGTGCGCGCCGGGGTGCTGCGGGCCGGTGAGCTCGAAGAGGAACTTCTTGTCGGCCTTGTCGTGGTCGACGAGCACGTTGTCCGTGCCCGGCCTGAGCCGGTTGATGGAGGCTTGGGCAACGGCGTAGTCCTTCAGGAACCATGCGGACACGGGCTTGCGTTGGACGTAGGTGACGCCCGCCAGCCGGCGGGCCGCATCGGAGAAGTAAAGGATGCCCGTGCCGATGTCGTAGGAGGCGTCGGTGAGGACCGGTTTCTCCAACTCCCCGGTGCCCAGGTTGCAGCGGCGCAGGGCGTAGCCCATCTCGGGCGTAGCCGTCACTACCCAGGCGAACCGGTCGTCATAATCCATCCCGACGGGCCTGAAGTCGGCATGGATCGGCACCTCGGTCCAAGTGCCCGGGGCGGGAGCGTACCGGTGGAGGTGGTAACGCCCCCTCGACCAGGTTTCGCACAGGGCGAGCTCCCCCTGGCAGTCCGAGGACCAGAAGACGACGCGCCCTTCCCCGGGCGATTTGAGGCGGCGGACGATCGCGTCGCCGCGCCGCGCCGCGTCCATCCCGTGCGGCTTGTAGTCCGCGTTCATCTCGACGACATCGCCTGGGTTTATCTGGTCCCCGACCGTGTTGCGGAACCACACAAGGACCTTCCCGGGGCGGGCCTCGGGAACGCCGATGATCTGCGTCACATCATAGGTGTCGATCGGCGTGTAGTCCGAGATCCGGTCAAGCCGCGCCGAGTAGAGGCCCCATGCGTACAACTTGTCCTGCGTGACGCTGAACACCAGCTTGTCGTTGCCCACCCATCTGAATGTGGAGATGTCAAAGGAGCCTCCCCCGCGGAGCCCGGTGGGTTTGAAGTCCTTCAGGTCGTAGATGATCAGGCTCCTCGAGTCGCCCTGGTCCGCCACCACCTCCCCGACGTGCCGTCCGTCAGGCGAGATCCGGGCCTCGCCGAACTGCCCCGCCCGGAAGAGCTCCTCTGCCGAAAGGGGCTCGGAGAGCGGGGAGGGCGCCCCCCGCGCCGCAACCGCACAGGCCAAGACGGATAGGACCAGCAATCGGGGCATCTTCGGGGGGATTCGGCCCCATGATCTGCCGCATCGCGCCGCCGATCGAGTGAATTCCGGGCGAACCGGCGCCGCCAGCCGGTGCCGGTTCGCCTGATCGTCATCCGTCCGACCCATGGCCGAATCCTTGGGAATGCCCGGCCCCTCGTGCGCCGCGCAACCGTGAAAAGGAGGCCCGTGGCATTGAAAGCGGCCCACTCCCGCCGGCCTCGACGGCGCCCTGCCGCGCAGCAAATTGCGCTCGCCTCGCGGTTGCGCCGGCCTAGCAATGAGCCCGCCGGACGCCTCGGAGCTCGGCACTCGAACCCAGCAAATGTCGGAATCAAGCCCCAAAGCGGTTTTCCTCAGCTACGCCCGCGGAGACGCGGAGGCGGCCAGGCGGATCGCAGAAGCCTTGCGCGGGTTTGGCGTGGAGGTCTGGTTCGACACGAATGAACTGCGCGGCGGGGACGCCTGGGACCAGAAGATCCGCCGGCAGATCAGGGAGTGTGCCCTCTTCATACCGGTCATATCCACAGGCACGCAGGCTAGGCACGAGGGGTATTTCCGGCTGGAATGGAAGCTCGCCGTGGAGCGCACGCACCTGATGGTGGCCGGGGCCGCCTTCCTGGTGCCTGTCGTGATCGACGACACGCCCGAGACCCCCGGCATGGTCCCCGATGAGTTCCTCCGGGTGCAGTGGACCCGCCTGCCCGGCGGGACGCCCTCGCCACAGTTTGTCGCGCATGTGCAAAGCCTCCTGGAGGATCCGCGGCCGCATCCGACTGCGGCCAGGCCGGCCGACCGGCCACCCCTCCAGGTCCCGGGCAAGGCCGCCCGTTCCGGCTTCCCCGCCTGGGTGTCGGTGCTCCTCGGGATTGCGGTCCTGGCGCTCGGCGCCGTGGTTCTCTTCCGCCCCGCCGCCAGGAACGAGGGCCCCGCGTCCGCCCCCGCACCTGCGGCCGCTCCGAAGGCGGCGGAGCCGGGCGCGCCCTCCATCAACGATAAGTCGCTCGCCGTCCTGCCGTTCGCCAACATGAGCGAGGAGAAGGACAGCGCCTTTTTCACGGACGGCATCCAGGAGGACATCCTCACGAACCTTGCGCTGATCTCCGAGCTTCACGTGGTGTCGCGCACCTCGGTCATGCAGTACCGCAACACCACGAAGTCCATCAAGCAGATCGGGCAGGAGCTTGGCGTGGCCTATGTTCTCGAGGGCAGCGTGCGCCGAGAAGGAAACAGGGTCCGCGTCACCGGCCAGCTCATCAATGCGCGCACTGATGATCACGTCTGGGCCAAGGCGTACGACCGCGACCTGACCGACATCTTCGCGATTCAGGGCGAGCTCGCCACCGAGATCGCCGGTGCGCTCAAGGCCGCCATCACCCCGCAGCAGAAGACGATCATCGCTGGCCGCGGCACGACGAGCGTCGAGGCCTACAGCAATTACCTCAAGGCGCGGGAGCTCGAGCTTTGGTCCGGAAGGACACGCGTGACCCTGCCGGAGGTCGACCGCCTGCTGCAGTCGGCCGTGCAGCTGGACCCCAAGTTCTGGGAGGCCTGGGTGGAGATAGCGAGGGTTGACCTGTCCGTCTACCGCTCGGTGAGCATGGGGGCCGACCGCAACCGGCTCCTCGCGGGGCAGGCCGCGCTTGCCCAGGCGCTCCGGCTTGCGCCGGAGGATCCGAAAGTCCTGCGGGTGCAGGCCCTGGAGGCGAGCGCCCTGGACGACGGTGCCAAGGCCCGGGCCTACCTGGAGCGGGCGCTCTCCCTGTACCCGGGCAACGCGGAGATACTCATCGCCCTGAGCTCGCTTGCCGGCAGCGAGCGCAACTGGGCTGAAACCATGAGCTATGTGCAGCGCGCCCTGGCGCTCGACCCGCGCAATCCCGAGGTCCTTTGGGCGGCCTATGACGCCCTGATCACGCTCCGGCAGTGGGACCAGGCCCTGGGCAAGGCGAGGCTCCTGCAGGAGCTCCAGCCGGACTCGTTTGGGGCCGCCTGGGCCGGAGCCCTTGTGCCGTTCTTGGCCCATGGCAGCGCGAAGGAGGTTGAGGACCTGATAGCCCGGCTGACGCCGGAGCAGCAGCGGGACCCCCAGGTCGTCGCCGCGGAACAGGACTGGTACTACCATTTCAAGGGCGACGCCCGGGCCTACCTGGATATCTGCGACCGGCAGGGGCCCGACCTGAACTTCGACAAGAACGACTCGGCGCTGCAATACGCCGAGGCGCTCATCGTCGCGGGCCAGCGGGTGCGCGCCCTCGCCCTCGTCAAGCCTCTCCGCGACCAGCTCGTGGCCGAGAGCGCCAAGGATCCCGGCAGCTACACGAAGCTCTCCTCCCTCGCCTATGCGCAGGCCATCCTCGGAGAGCATGACGCCTCGATGGCGACCATAGGGCGGGTCCTGGGGATGCTCAAGCCGGGCGACAGCCTGCGAAAGCAATTCTTCCTCACGACAAACATGAGCATCGTCTGCGGCTGGATCGGCGAGAAGGACAAGGCCGTTGACCTGGTGCTGCCCTACACGGGCAGGCCGGTGAGCCGGTATTTCAACGTGATGAGCTTGCGCAACGACATCGATCTTGACCCCATGCGCGGCTTTCCGCGCTGGGAGGCGCTGCTCGCCGATCCGAAGAACAACGAGCCCCTCAGCTACTGAGCGGGTGACAGGGTGGATGTGGCGATCACGGCTGCCGTCACCCGTTGGCTTCGTGGCGGGCGCCGTCAGGCGTTTCGGCTAGCAGCGAAGCCGGATGTCGCAAGCGCTGCGGCCGCCCGATGACAAGACAGGCGGAGGGTGCGCTAGAACGTCAACCGCGCCGAGAGAATCCAGTCGTGGTTGAAGGTAGGCGTGGCTGGGGACGTTGCATACTGCCTCGATATCGCCGTCTGGTAGCCGGCGCCGAATATGAGCTTCGAGCGCCCGCTGACGACAAAGCGGCCGAGGATCAGCCCCGGCGTCAGATAGGTCTGCGAGCGGCTGTCCCTCGATCCGCCGCTCCAATCGGTGCGGTTGATCTCGATCTCCGGCCAAAGCAGCCGCGATATGTGGTACTGGGCCGTCACGTTCGTGATGATCGATCGCCCCGCCTTCGAGTTGTCGCGGGTCGGCATGGCATCGCCGACCGTCGCCTGCAGGTCGAAGTCCCCGAAGCCCTTCCCGGCCGCCAGCGTCGGCGTGAATACACGGTTGTGGTTTGTGTAGACGAGCGCGCCGGTCGGAAGGCCGTACTGGGCAAAGACGGTGACTATATAGTCGCCCGACTTGGCGTTGGCGCTCAGCAGCCGGCATTTCAGGAGGATGCCCGGCCAGTCGTTCAAGCCCGAGGCTGGCGCCTTTCCGCGCCTGACCTGGTAGGGCGGGGCCGAAATGATGACCTCCGTCTGCCCGGTCGGGATCAGCTCGAGACCCTTGCCGCCGTCATAGATGTCGACCGTGCTGCCGTTGCCAAGCGTCTGGCGGTTCTGGTCGTAGCGGAACTCCTGCTCCAGCCGCGGCGTTGTCGTCGCAAGGGGCGTTATCCAGCTGGGTTGCGACGCCTGCGCGGCCTCGACCCTCGCGGTCCAATTGTCGAGGTAATCGGTGAACGCGGAGGAGCCATCCGATTCGGCGCCAAGCCTGACGCCCGCAAGGGCTGCGGCGGCAAGCGCGCATAGGAGATGAAGGCACCGGCCAGGCGTAGAACGTCTCATGATTTGCTCCCTCAAATCAGGTGAAAGCGTTATCTTTCATGAAATATAACGAGCTTGTCACGGAAAATTCGCGACAGTTGGCGCGGCCCAGCAGGGCGCGCAGAAGGTAAGCGCCGATCAAGGACGCCGGACAAGGGCGCTTGTGAATGGCGCCCGGTAAGGCGTGGGCGATCCGCCCTGGTCAGGCCCTCAGGCTCCGGCGGAGCGCTTCCCAGTCGTGGCGGGTCGCCTTCCGGCAGGCGTCCTCCATCCGGGTGTAACGGGCCATGACATCCCTGCCCGCGGGGGTCAGTGAGGCGCCCCCGCCCGTCCGTCCGCCGCGAGTGGCAGTGACGAGAGGCTTGCGGAACTGCCGGTTCATGTCCCGGACAAGGCCCCATGCCCGGTTGTACGACATCCTCATCAGGGCGGCGGACCGGGTGATCGATCCGGTCTCGGAGATAAGGCGGAGCAATTCGGCCTTGCCGGGCCCGAACCCAAGCGCGATCGGGGCCGGAATCCGAAGGCGGGGCTCGATCTGGGGCGTGCGACGGGACATGGGCCTGAGGCTATTGATAGGCGTTTCCTAGTCAGTCGAGAACATCCCGATCGCCGCCGGGTTCAGGCGGGCTGGCCGGCCAGGCGCGCCTCGGGCGCAGAAGGCTGGATGAGTCCGGTCATTTGCTTGCCGGGGCCGGGAGCAGGCGGAACGAATCGAGAAAATCCAGGGCGGGCTTGCTGGCCTCGGAATCTGGCGGACCGAGGTAAGTCACCTGGAATAGGCGGTTGCCGACGACAAAGAGCCTCATGCGCTCCACAAATCCCCGGTCGGGGCCGTCGATCACGACCTCCAGCCCCGCGACGTCGCCCAGCTTGCAGTTGTCCTGGCCGCGGATCGTCCCATTCGCGTTCTCCGCGGCTTCCTTGGCCGCGTTCTTGTAGACGGCCGCGGCGCCGGCGCCGGCCACGTAGCCCTCAGGATAGTCATTGTAGGTGACCATGTAGGCGACGGCGCCCTGATGGGTGTAGACCTGGAACGTGACAATCTGGCCGATGTCCTTGTCGACAATGCGGTTAGCCCGCCTGACTGCGGCCGGGAAGGTCGCGGAGAAGTGGCCGTCCTCGTCTACCACCGGTGTCGGGTCGGCGCGTCCCGCGACGGCGAGCGTGGCTAACATGGCGAAAAGGTGGCAGGCCCTGCGGCCGAGGCGTTGGGATGGGGCTTTCATGGCGGTTCGGGTGGGGCACGCTGTCATGTGCGTCTTGGGGGACCCCGCAAGGGCACGCGGGCCCAAGGGGCATCAGGTCCCCGTTGGGAATTGGCAGCCCCTGGTGCTCGCACATCGTGCGAGACGTGGCTTGGGAAGACCGCCCCCGTGGGCCCGAATGGGAGGCTCTCCGGCATGAAGCGTGGCTCCAAGCCGATGCTAGCGGGGTTGTGGGGCTATGGCCAGATCAAAGCTCCGGTCCGGGACCTATCAGGCGGACCCCATGCCACGGACAGCTGCGCCACCCGAGGTCATTCTGCGCCCCGGCCCGAGCGCAGCCAGCCTGGCGGTTCTGGCCCGTCATGATGACGGGCGCTGCGTGCGCCGCCTGCAGCGAAAGCACGAGATTCACGGGTACCCCGCATCCGCCCCGATGGATCCTGTGCCCCCGGCTACAGTCCGAACCAGCGGGCCCGCCGACTGGAACCGAAGCGCTCCTTGTCGGCGCGCAGGGAGGCGGATGGCTCGTGAAAGATTCCCGTCGGGTCGGGATTGGAGAAGAAGTCGATGTCGACCCGGCCGATCCGCCCGGCGCCGAACTCGATGTAGCACGAGCCCGTCCCCGCATGGGTCACCGGGGCGTGCCTGTCCCGCAGCCGCGCGATAAGCGCTGTGGCGACTGCCCGCCCGGCACCCTCGGCGAATACGCCGGCCTTCGGCGTGCCCTGCCGCGCGCAATCGCCGACGGCGTAGACGTCGGGGAAGCGCGTCTCGAGCGTCCTGGGCTTGACCGGCACATACCCGTCCTCGGTCATGCCGCTAGACTCGAGGATCCTCGGGGCGCGGTTCACCGGCACGCCCAGGAAGAGGTCGTACGGAAACTCGCGGCCGTCGTCGGTGGTGGCGACCTTGCGCCGTGCGTCCACCGATTTGACCTTGCGGCCGGCGACGAAGGCGATGTTCCGTTCCGCGAACGCGGCCATCAAGGCCCGCGAGGTCTCGGGTGACGGAGGCACCGGTGTCGGGAGCGGCAGGATGAGCGTGATCTCGCACGCGCCCCGGATGCCGCGGCTTGTGAGGTAGTCATGCATCAGCAGCGCCGCCTCGCTGGGCGCCGGCGGGCATTTGAACGGCGCGCCGCAGACGCCGACGATGACACGGCCTCCGGTGAACGCCGGGAGGATCCCGCCGAGGCGCGCCGCGCCCTCAACGGTGTAGAACTCGGTGGCGCCGGCCAGCCCGGGCGTGGCGCCAAAATCGTAGTCGGCGCCCAGCGCGACGACCAAGAAATCCGCCTCGTGGGTTCCGCGATCGGTCGTGACGCGCTTGGCCGCGGGATCGATCGACGCGACGGTCTCCTGGAGAAAACGGACGCCGGGCTTGACGAATTTCCCGTACGGCAGCCTCGCCGCGCCGAGCGTCGTGCGCCCGAACATCACGTCGAGCTTCGAGAAGCCGAAGACAAATGAGTCGCTCTTGTCGATGAGGGTCACCTCGACGCCGTCGCCGAAGGCCTCCGACAGCATGGTGCAAAGTTCGAGGCCGCCAAAGCCGGCTCCGAGGATGAGGACGCGCTTTTTCAACAGGATCCCGGATTGATGGTCATCTGCTCGCTGGTGCCCGGGTATCGAACGGGGCGAACGCAGCAAGATCAATCCTCCATCGGCCCCTGATGCCTGCGCGGGGGAGCGGGCGGCTTAAGGTCCCGCGCGATTTCGGCGCAGTTGGCAACCCTGCGTAGGCTAGGCTTTTCGGTCACCAATGGAATAACCCGCGACCTTCCAAGTCCCGTCCTTCTCCTTCTTCAGGACCACCAACTGGGTCTTGTCCCCATGCTTCTCGAACGATGACTCAAATTCAACATACGCCCAATCCCCTTCGAACTGACCCTTGGGATCCGTCTTGAACACCACCTCCTTGGCCTGCTGGCGCTGCGTGCATCTCCCAAGATTGACCGAGTACCTGACCATCCACGGGATCCACTCCTCGGCAGTCACCAGGTGGTGGAACCAGGTCCCGGTGTAGTCATAGGCCTGCTGGTACCGGCCCTCGTCAATCTCCTTGAGCCAGGTCTGCGAGATGAAGACGACAGCAGCCTTCGGGTCGGACGGCGCGCCACCGGCAGCCCCGGCCGACATTGAGAACACGACCGCCGCAAGCAGGAGCGAGATTGCTCCCGTCAGCAGGACGCGGGGTGATTTGTCCCGGTAGCGGTTGAGCATATGGATCCTTCTCCTGAGGTGGCGGGCGGACTCGACGATGGCTAGGGAGCCGAATGGAACGGAGGCAGCCCGGCGCTGGCGGAGGCTCCGGACCAGCGCATCCCCGTACGCCCTGGATGAATCGCCGCGCATCCACCTGACCGCCGCCTCGTCCGCAGCCTCCTCGCGGAAGTGCGCCCAGGAGGATGCGCCGAAGTGTGCGAGGGGATTGAACCAATGGACCGCGCGCACCAGGGTGAGCAGCCAGTTGAACGGCACGTCGAACCACCGGAAGTGGGCCAGCTCGTGCAGCAGGATTGGGCGCAATTCCGCGGCCGGCGAGGCGGCCACCAGGGATTCCGGGAGCAGAATGCGCGGGCGCAGCCATCCCAGGATCGCGGGCGACTGCACCGAGCCCGAGACGACCAGCCCGATGGGGGCGGTCACGCCGGTCTCCGCCTTGCAGTCTTCCAGGAGCTCGAGCAGCGAGTGATCCGTCGACAGGCGCCTGCGCGACCAGCGGCGAGAGGCGCGGGCGGTCTGGACCCCGACGGCTGCGATGTAAGCCAACACCCCGGCCAGCCAGATTCCGAATTCGACAGTCCCGCGTCCCGGTCCCGTGGTCGCGGCGGCGGGGGCTACTGCCGGAACTTCAACCGAGGCTTGATTCTGGAAGTCGGCCACCGGCGGCAGGCGGCCGAGGGCGGGGAAAATCGGGATGCGCAGGGGCACGAGGAAGGCTAGGGGAAGCAGGAACCACCACAGCCTGCGCGAAGAACCGCTGACCCTTCCCGCCAGGCTTCGGTCGAGAAGGACGACCATCAAAACCGCAGCGGAGCCACGCACCGTGAGTTCAAGCAGAAGGCTCATGGCTTCCTCCTTCCTTCCTTCAGGATGCGCTCCAATTCGTCCAGGTCCCGGTCGCTTAGCCTCCGGGAGCGCGCGAAGTGCGCAACCATAGGCGACAATGCGCCGTCGAAGACACGATCAACAAAGGACTCGGTTTCCGCAGCCCTGAGGCTGTCCTCGGCAATCGTCGGATAGTACAGATAGGATCTTCCGGCCTTCTCGAACCGCAGCGCTCCCTTCGAATGGAGCCGGTTGAGAAGCGTCTTGATCGTTCCCACGCTCCAGTCCCTCGAGGGGGCAAGTGCGGCGACAACATCAGCGGCCGAGCAGGGCGGTTTCGGCCAGATCACTTTCATCACTTCCCACTCGGCGGCGGAAATGCGGGGGATGTTCATTTACGACTGTAAACGCATAATCGTTGACAGTTGTAAACACAAAAATATCTGAACCAGGAGATTTGAGCGGAAATACTGGTTCCTGGCGCTTTCTACGTGCGAGAGATGAGCTCTGAATCTCATCTCGAACATCTGCGGCAAGGCGACGGCAGGGGCTCGTGGACTAAGCTGGCTCCAAGACAGCGGCTAAGCTCTTTGCCACGTTCGCCGGTCGCTGTGCCGGCGGATCCGTTCCAGCGGTGAACGAGCGGTGTTACGGGAACAACGCTCGATCAGTCCGCCCGCTAGTTTCAATCGGCGCGGTCGGCCTTCTTGATGCTCGCAAAGTTGCGAGGTTTCGAATCCTGGGCTCCATGACCGCAGGAGGGCCTTAAAGGCTGGTCAAGGATTTGCACCGCTACTCATGGTCATCCCCCGGCTTCCCGCGAGCACCGGCGGTGCATTTGGGGACGGCCGAAGTCCGGCAAGCACCGCATTGACGGTAGATGGGTTGACAGCTTCGTGCAGGTAAGGAGCGATCTGGGATGCATCGCTCGGCGCATTGCCGGTGGCTTGCTTGAACCCGGCGATCGCCTCCTCGACGGCCAGTCCCGGGCCGGTGCTGCGATCCACGCAATAGTTGTCCCCGATATAGCTGGTCGATCCGTACCAATCGTCGACCGCCGACACCTTCTGGAAAATGCTTCCCTCAGGGGCGTTTGAATCCGCCTTTTCGAAACCCTGCAGAAGGTCCGCATTGGCCGGGTCCGCCAGAAAAGGGGCAAGTTGCGCGGCGCTCGAGGGCGGCTGCCCGTTATTGTCGTCAATATAGTCACGCACCGCGGCAGCGATCATGCCGCCCAGCCGCAATTGGGCCTCCATCCGGACAAATGCCAGGGCCTTCCTTTCGGAAGCTTCAGTGTCCACGCGCATGTCCCTGACTATGTTGAACCAGTCATCATCCTTCAAAAGCCTCATCTCGGGCTCCGTTACCTCGGGATGTGCGGAAAGGTATTCCTTGAGTCTTGAAACGCGGGCGGCGAGATGGACGGGCACTTCATTCGTTGGTGCCTTCGACGAGGAGGATCCGGCGACATTCGGGGATCCGCCGCCATGCAGTTCGGCCCTGTCGGCAACGGCGGCCAGCTGCCTTTGGAGCCTGGCATTCTCGCGCTTGAGATGGGAGATATCAGCCCTCATCGATTCAATCTCACGCCGGGAAACGAGCGCGCTGTCGGCAAACCTGACATACCAGAGATAGCCGCCGGCCAATATCGCCAATAAGGCGACAACCACCACCGGCATTCCGCGCAAGCTCAGTTCTTTGGGGCTCATAGGCGCCAACGATCATTGATATCAAGTGCCATGCCCGGCCGCAACGGATTGGGCGATTCCCCTAATCCTTAATTAACGGATTTCCCAATTCGAATTAGCATTCGGAATGCGTCGCGATCGGCCTCCCTTGGCAAACGATTGAGGGCTCCGGGCCCGCTGGCCGAGAAATGCCCGGTTCCCGGACACAGGCCCCCTCAGGGATGAGCCTTCTTGGCCCCTGCCTCGTCGAGCAGCTCAAGGTATCTCGCAGGATCTTTTTCGAAATCCTTGATGCAGCTCTTGCAGCAGAACCGCACGAGCCTGTCCGGCTTGCCGGGTTCGCGGTATATAATGTCCTGGCGTTTGCTCTCGGCGTGGTCGTCCAACCTCTCGCCGGACACAACGCATGTGTCGATTGGGTATTTGGCCCGCGCTTCGGAGAGCCAGGCCTTGTCCGTCTTGTCATCGACAAGGACGAATGTGGGGGTTCTGGACGGGTCGTCGTGCGCTCGTGCGATGCTAGGCGTGAGAAAACCTGCGGCAAAAGCGAACAAGCACAGGAGGGAGCGGGATTCGGTCGTAAGCATGAGATCGGGATGGTTTGACGGCCTCATTAACGCCATTCGGACCAACCCATCAAACCTTCTCGCGGCGTCCGGCGCAGGGCCGCCCCAAACGGGCAGACCATGCGGATCTAATGCCGGGACAATCGTCGGCGCCGACGTTGTCGCCTGCACACATTCGCCAGGGGACGTGCGATTGACAGCGGTCCGAGACCAAGATAAAATTGCATAGAATATAAGCCGATACCAAAAGAGCGCCCCTCACATCACATTTAGGTTCGTACGAATGCCCAGGAGAATCCCGCCTTCAACGTGCTTGTTGCAGCCTTTGCCAGCCCGATCGTAGCACTCGTTGCCGTTGGCCTTGCCGGCCTCGTTGTGACCGGCCTCATATACCTTTTTTCAAAGCGCCGGACGCGCGCGCCCGCGCCAGCCAATCCCCAGGGCAACGCCGCCGCGAGGCTGGAGAACTACCAACTGATCCTGGATACGCTTGAGCAGGCCAACGTCCTTCTTTGGTGGGCACGGGTGACGCGCGAGGGCTCCACGTTCAGCTGGAAGATCAAGACTCCGCCGCATCTCGGCAAGAATCCCATCTTCAAGTTGGCGTCCCTGGTCGAGAAGGACTGGCTCTGGGACGACAAACAGTCTCCGGAGCACGAGCGGATGGATCAGACTGCCAGGAGGGCCCTCGCCGAGGGAGCGGGCGGATACCAACAGGAGTTCCCGATCATCGGGCCCGACGGCACCCACTGGCTAAGCGAGGAGGTTATGATCCGGCCAGCGGGCCCGAATGAGTGGAACCTCGCGGGAGTCATCGTCGAAGTGACTAAGCGCCATGAGATCGAGGCCAAGTATCGCGGCATCTTTGAGAACGCCCGGGAGGGGATTCTCCTGACGACACCCGACGGAAGGATTTTGGCGGCCAATCCCGCGCTGGCGCGGATGTTCGGCTATGATTCGGCCGATAGCCTCATTCGCGAGAATCCCGGCATGGAGAGCCGCTACGTTAGCATTGCGAGGCGCGCCGAAATGCTGAGCCTGCTGCAGGAGTCCGGCAAGGCCGCGGACTTCGAGGCCCAGATGCGCCGCAAGGACGGCACGCGGATCTGGGTCCTGGCCAACGTCCAGGTCGTCAAAGACGAGCAGGGCGAGCAGCACTTCGAAGGAACGCTGGAGGACATCACCGAGCGCAAGCAGGCACAAGAAGCGCTCGTTGAAAGTGAAAGGAAATATCGGGAACTCGTCGAACACGCCAACAGCATCATCCTGCGCTGGACCCGCGGCGGCGTGATCACGTTTCTGAACGAGTTTGGGCAGGAGTTCTTCGGCTACAAGGACAAGGAAATACTCGGCCGCCACATTGTCGGGACCATCATCTCCTCGGAGAGCAAGGACGCCAGTCGGGCTCTTCGGCAGCTGATGGACCAGATTGGCACGCGCCCGAAGGAGTTCGCGCAGACGGTCAATGAGAATGTGCGCCGGAACGGCGAAAAAGTCTGGGTCGCCTGGACAAACAAGGCGGTGCTAGACGAGAAGGGCCAGACGAAGGAGATCCTGAGCATCGGCTTCGACATCACCGAGCGTCGGCAAACCGAAGAGGCGCTGCGGCACGAGCAGGCCCTGTTCAACAGCTTCACCAGCACGATCCCGGACCACATCTATTTCAAGGACCGGCAGAGCCGCTTTGTCCGCATCAATGAGGCGATGGCACGGTTGTTCAGCCTGCGGAGCCCGCAGGAGGCGGTGGGCAAGACGGATTTTGACTTCTTCAGCGAGGAGCATGCCCGGAGGGCGTACGAGGACGAGCAGCGCATCATGAGCACGAACGAGCCGATCATAGGCTTGGAGGAGAAGGAGACCTGGCCCGATGGCCACGTCAGCTGGGTGTCCACGACCAAGATCCCGTTTCGCGACGCGGACGGCTCAATAGTCGGGCTGGTCGGCGTCTCGCGCGATGTCACCGGGCGCAAGATCGCCGACGCCCAGCTCCGCGAGCAGAATGAGATCCTCTCCAAGTCGCACGAAGGCGTGATGATAGTGAGCCTCGCCAACAAGATATCGCTTTGGAACCGCGGCGCAGAGGAAATGTTTGGCTGGACCGCCGATGAGGCGCTGGGCCGAACGCCCGAGGAATTGCTGCGCGTAGAAGATCTCGCGACCGTGTCCATGCTGCGTGCGGCCGTCGAAAGCAACGGGTTCTGGAACGGCGAGATTCGGATGAAAGGCCGCGAGGGCCGCAGCCTCATCGTGTACAACAGGGCCACCCTAGTCCGGGACGAGGCAGGGCGGCCCCGAGCCCGTCTCACATTCCTCTCAGACATAACGGAGCAGAAGCTTCTAGAGGAGAAATTCCTCCATGCGCAGCGGCTCGAATCCATCGGCATGCTCGCCGCCGGCATCGCCCACGATCTCAACAACGTGCTCGCGCCGATCATGTTTGCGGAGCCGTTGCTGCGCGAGAGCCTGTCAACTCCGCGCGACCTCAAGATACTCGACACCCTCAAGCAATGCGGGGCGCGCGGCGTGGGGCTTGTTAGGCAGATCCTTGGGTTTGCGCACGGCACAGCCGGCGAGTTCCAGCCCACACAGCTGAAGCACATCGCGCGCGACATCATCAGTGTCATTGAGGAAACGTTCCCCAAGTCCATCGAGCTTGAACAGTCAATCCCCTCGGATCTCTGGCCGGTATTGGGAAACGCGACGCAGATCCACCAGGTGCTGCTCAATCTTTGCGTGAACGCCCGCGACGCCATGCCAAAGGGCGGCACGCTGCGCATCACCGCGTACAATCGACAGCTCGATGCGGCGGAGGCCGACGCAATACCCGGGGGCCGTCCGGGCCCGTGGCTCGTGCTCGAGGTCGCCGACACGGGAACGGGCATCCCGCCCGACGTGGTGGAGCGTATCTGGACGCCGTTCTTCACAACCAAGGGCGTGGGCAAGGGCACGGGGCTGGGGCTTTCCACGGTTCGGGGAATCGTGCTGAACCACCATGGGTTTGTCGAATTGGACACGGAAGTCGGCCGCGGCACCATTTTCCGAGTGTTTCTGCCTGCCATCGAAAGCGAGCTGCCCAAGGCAAACAGCACCGCGCCTTTTGACGTACCCGACGGCCACGGGGAACTGATCCTCCTTGTGGACGACGATGAACCCATCCGCGACAACGTTTCCGCCGTCCTTGAAAAACACGGCTATCGCGTCGTGAGCTGCGCCGACGGCGTGGAGGCGATCGTCCTGTTCATAACCCGAGCTGCGGAAGTCGCCCTCGTCATAACCGATGTCGACATGCCCCGTCTCGGCGGGACGGAGCTGGCCCACACACTGTCGCAGATTCGGCCGGATATTCCGCTTCTCGCCATAAGCGGATTGCCCCAGGACGAGACCGACAGCTCTGGCGTCTCGGCTGCCAAGAGGGTGACGCACGCGTTCCTCCCGAAGCCTTTCAATGCCGTCGAACTGCTTGGCGCTGTGCACCGTCTGCTTCATCCATCCGAAAGGACCTAAGCCTCGAGGTCTTCAAGTCTGCGAGTCGAAAGCGTTCTCTTCCGAGCTGTCCTAACTTATGCGCAGGTCAAACGCGGCGAACCGGGGCGCTGCATCCGCACGGAGATGGCGAGCGTGGGCGTCCGCCCGAGGATATAAGAGGGTTCCTTTGGATCGCCGAAGGCGGGCAGCTGGAAAAAGGTCAGTGCCACGTAGCAGAACACGCGCTTATCTCTGGGGATCCGCAAAACCATCGGATTTGCCCGAGATTGCAGCATGACTCAACCCAGGCGAGACAGCTTTGGGGCTAGAAAAGCCGATGGGGTACAGCAATTGGACTGGCGTCGGAAAGGACCTGCCTAAGGATAATTGCCGAACCATGAGCGGCCCAGCCACTTAAGTCGGCTTCTGCCTAGATTCGATAGCTCCTGGGACCTGCCTTACTTGCTCGGCGGTATGCCTGGCACCGTGATCTTCGGCGAATTGCCGGTCGTCTGCGCGGGCGAGGTTGCCGAGGACGCGGCGGGCGTTGGCGTGGTGACCGGGCGGTCCTTGTTGATCTCCGCCATCACCTCGTCGGTGATGTCGAGGCTCGGATCAGCATAGAGTATATTGGAGACGCCGGCGAGAGTCGGGCCCGACTTGTCGATCAGGAACGTGGCTCCCTTCTTCTTGGCAATGTCGACCGCAGTCTTGGAGATCTCCTCAATCATCAGTGCCTTGAATGTTTGGGAGCGCTGTCGGAGTGTGCCTTGGGCATTCTGCGCGAACGAGTTTAGCTCGCTGCGCTTCTGCTGGATCTCGTCGTACTTCTTCTGCGCTTCGCCCTGGGCCTTGGCCTTGGCCTCGGCGGTGGCCGCCGGGTTCTTGGACTGCTCATCAAGCTCCTTGAACTGCTCCAGGAGCGCATTGCCGTCCTTCTGGAACTGACCCACCTGCTCTCGGGCCTTCGCCATGTCAGCCTGGAGCTTCGCGTTCTGCTCCTGGGTCTTCCAGTGGCCGTCGTATAGCTTGGCGAGGTCCACGACGAGGATCTTCGGGGGCGTTTGGGCATGGGCCGTCAGCATCGTCAGGGCCGCGATGGCTGTGGCGACCAAGGATTGTAGCGATTTCTTCATAGGTTGTTGGACCATCTTGGGGGATGGATGCCCCCATTAGGGAGAAAAAGGATGAACCGGAGTGCTGGTTTCAAACGTGGCTAGATTGAATATTTCGATTGCTCCAGATGAGTTCGCTAAGGAACGCGAGATGCACTGCTTTCGGATTGGGCTGGGATTGCGTGGTACCATTGGCGAAGGATGCCTTCACTTTCGGCGCCATTGACCTCGAGAAGTAGTGTGCCGCCCCCCTGGACAAAACGGTCAATTCTATCCGCCGCCTTTGCAAAATCCGCGTGGAATGTGGTCTGGCGTTGAGCCCCGGGGATGACAATCAGGCTATACTGCGAAAAATCCGTGGTCGCCATGTCAGTGGACCTTATCGTGGCGGACGCATATCCGAGGTCACCGAGCTTTGCCTCGAACTCTGGGATTCGATTCCATGATTCAACGTCACGCACTACCAGGGCCCTCGCCACCGGCATGCTGGCGGCGGCATCCACTCGAATCGCGCCCGAGAACCCGCTGAAGACAACCAGGGCGACAGCCGCGCAGGTCGCGGCGATCATTGGCCGCCGCCGGTGCGGCTCCGTCGAGCGGGCGAGGATATTCCTCACCCGTGCCACTATCGAAACGGCAGTGGCACCGGCAAAGCCTGGTTCCTGCATTCCGAGTGATTGGCGGACAATCCTCAATATGCCTCCGGCATAGACCTTCGCATCGGCCGTTACGTCCAGGACTGCCTCGTCGCACGCCTTCTCCATTTCGACATGAAGGCTCCAGTTGATCAACCATACCACGGGATCGAACCAAAAAAGCCTGACCACTACCGCCTGCAACCCAGCCAGTAGAGCGTCGCGACGCCTCACGTGGATAAGTTCGTGCGTCAGGATCGAGTCAATCTCCCGGTCCGATAGGGTCGTCTCTAACGAGCGGGGTAGGACCACAATGGGGGAGAAGACCCCCAGGATGCCCGGCCCCGTGGCCCCACCGATTGCGACGCAGTGAGGAGACTCGGCCAATCCCAGCCTCGCGGCCGCCTTTTCGACCCTCCTCCTTAAGCTGGCGGAGACCGGCTCGGCCGTTGCCAAGAGCGACCTGCGGAAACGGTATCCGCGCAAGCACCATGCGCCAATTAACAGGACTGAGCCTACCGCCCAGACGCCGGCACCCACCTGAACCAACAAGGCGATGCAAGCAGAGGCGGCCGCGGCGGCGTGCGAAGGGCTAAGCCCCTGCGTGATGCTGCCGGAAGCGATGCCGCTCCAGAAGGGGGCCGATGGAACGGGGAGGCTGCCCCATAGATCAATCGAGGGGGACTTCAGGCGGGAAACCGTCGGGTTGAACCAGATCAAAGGGAGAATGAATTTGATCAGGCCAATCCAGCCTATCATCCAACGCGTTCGCGCGGAGGCTCGCCGCGCCGCGAACATCAAGACCAGAATCACCACACCGACTATGCTTGACTGCCAAAGATGGTTTAACATCGCCGGCGCCGTCCACGGCTGCCACCGAATGGTAAGGCCTTCGATTGTATTCATGGCTATCTTAACCCCCTTTCCCTCGCGATCTTCTCAAGCTCCTTGAGTTCCTTGAGTGAAATTGCACCGGATGCTACCAGGTGCGCCACAAACGGCTCGGGAGCCCCGCCAAATGCGCCCAGGAAATCGTCAATGAGCGTGGCGGCAACCGATTTTCTGTTCACCAGCGGCTCAAAGATATGGGCGTTGCCGATCTTCTTGACCCGCTTGACCGCACCCTTCTGCTCCAGACGATAAACCACGGTTTGGACAGTTGTGTATTCGAGGCACCGGGAATCAGGAAGACTCTCCTGGATCTCCCGAATCGATGCGGAGCCCAGCTTCCAAAGAGCCTCAAGCAATTCCATTTCAACCCGCGTCGGCTTTATCGCGTGTCCGTTCTTCATGATCGAGGTAGTAAATCCTACTACTTACATAGTAGGTCAAGGCTTTTCCTTAGCCATCGCTGGATCTCATGAACGGAATACTCGATGGATGGCCGCGGCCGGACCATCGACAACATCTTCATCGAGCGGCTCTGGCGCACCGTCAAATACGACGAGATCTACCTGAAGGACTACGTCTCGCTCATCGACGCTCACGCCTAGCTCGACACGGTCTTCCGCTTCTACAACGACCTGCGCCAACACCGCTCCCACGCCGGCGCCACACCCAGCCAGATATATCGGGCAACCAATGACGCCGTCGAGCTATGTTCAAATTTGAATCCCTGAAACAATCCACTTAGCCCATAGCCGATGAAGATCAAAGATATTGCCTTCGTTTCCTGCGCTGTCAGCGACATGAGCCGTGCCAGAGCTTTTTACGAAGGCGTGATGGGATTGAAACCAAATGCCCCCGTGGGTCCGAATCCTTATTGCATTGAGTACGATGTCAGAGGCGGAACTATCGGAATTGAACGCAGCCAGGACTGGCCTGTTTCTCCCGACGGCATGTCGGTGACTTTTGAAGTCGAAGATTTTGACACCGCTGTGCAGGATCTACGCGACCAGCAGATTTCCTTCTTCCTCGGTCCGATGGAAACGAAAGTTTGCCGCTGGGCTGGGTTTCGCGATCTTGATGGAAACCGGCTGGTCATCCACAAACGAAGATGAAAATCCGGACGGGGCGGGAGCTTTCGCTCCCTCCCCTCAAACCCGTCCATCAATATTCATTCTTATTTTTCCCGATCACCAATCTAGCATATGGGGTCCCCCTCACAGATCCGGCACCAACGAGCACCGCTGGGCTAAGAGTAGCCTCTAATTCATGAAGAAACATGTCGCTGCTTTAGATGGATTACGCGGCATCGCGTGCTTGGTGATTTTTGCAGGGCATTACCTTCATCAGTACGATCATGATTCCCATTTGGCCCCGCCATTCCTGATGCATGCGTTTTCTCAATATGGCTCAGCCGTTGATCTTTTCTTTGCGATCTCTGGATTCGTTATCTTTCTGTCCATTAATAACCTCCGAGAGAAGTTGGATAACACGGGTCTATTCAAATCATATTTCACAAGCAGGGCATTCCGCATCCTACCTGTATATTTCCTTCTAATCCTTTCCTACTATTACATCCCATTTAACAACAAGCTGATGAACAGTGACATGTTCATTTCATCGGTTCCACCATATGTCTACCTTTTCTTTGGGCAAACTTGGTGGATGGTGGCGAATCATCGAATTGGTGCCCCATTCGTGTTACCTTCGTGGTCGCTTTGCACAGAGGTGTTTCTTTACGTGCTTCTATTCCTAATTGTCTGCTTCATTTCAAAGAAGCATCTAGTCAATGCTATGGCAGTGGTTGCCGTGATCAGCTGTCTCATCCGGGTACTCATTGTTAGCGAAAGTAATAATCTCCCTGCCGTATATTACCTTCCAATTTCTAGAATGGATGGTTTCATGCTCGGCGGTATTGTCGCCCTTCTTTATACAAAGGATCGACTATCGTGGATAGGAACCCGAACCCTTAATTGGATACTTCTCGTCTGCTCAATAGGGTATGTGACAGCAATTGTTAATATCGCGATGTATGGCAAGTATTCAGATGCTTTTATCTACACTTTCTACGCGCTATTCTTTAGTGCTGTAATCATCAGGACAACGAAGAGTGATATCAGTTGGTTGTCCAAAGGCCCATTGGCGTATATGGGGACCGTCTCTTATTTTGTCTATCTGTTCCATGTTCCTATCATCTTCGGGATGAGCTACATTAAATGCAATATATTTCTCAATCTAGTCCTCACCTTTGGCGTCATGATGATAATGGCGACGATTAGCTGGTACGGCATGGAGAAGCCGCTTATCGATCGTGGTAAGTCTCTAAATGCAATCCCCGCCTTGGGTAGTGTGCATAGAGGGGGCTGTTGCCGGAA
>Ga0181530_10000228_pt1 | contig 70915 bp, 56 predicted proteins | sample PEATcosm2014_Bin_42_FD_119769 | JGI IMG/M metagenome (GOLD analysis project Ga0181530, IMG submission 119769) | Peatland microbial communities from MTU Mesocosm Facility, Houghton, MI, USA - PEATcosm2014_Bin10_60_metaG | ecosystem: Environmental > Terrestrial > Soil > Wetlands > Peat | place...
ACGTCGTCGGCGCTGAGTGTCTTGCCGTTGTGGAACTCGATGTCGGGCTTGACCCGGATGGTCCACTTCATGGCATCGCTGCTCGCCTCGAGCTCGTCGGCCAGGCTCAGCACGGGATGGGCACCGAGGTCGAAGTCCACCAACGGATTGAACAGGGAGTACACCCGGGCGCCGTCAACTAGGTTCACCCAGTTCTGCGGGTCGAGGGTGTCCGAGCTGCTGCCGCCGCTCAGGCCGGCCTGCAGTGTCCCGCCGCGCTTGGCGCGCGGCGCCGTCGCGGCGACGGCACTCGATCTCGTGACCCTCCGGCTGCCGGCGGTCAACAGGCCGCCCGTGCCGACGAGGGCCGCGCCCTGGGCGGCGTAGCGGAGCAGATCCCTCCTGCTCAGTTCGAATTCGCGTTCGGTCATCCGACTCCTCCTTATCTTCCAGGCCCGGTCAGGGGCGGTTGTTGAACTTGCTCGACAGCTACGCGGGCGGTCGACTTGTAAGTTGCGTACCAGTCGGGGTTGTCGGGATTGCGGCCCTGTGCCAGGGCCACCCGGATGGCGAGGGCGAGGGGGTGCGCGAAATGGGCGGCCACCGCGCACCTCCGGTCGAGCCCGTGGGGCCAAGGCGCCGTCAAGACGGTTGCGCCTGTACCCGAGCAGATCGCGACAGTCTCCTCGGCCAGGGGATCGGACCCGACCGGTAAAGCCAGGACAAGTTGGTCCCGGCCCAGTGCGTACATGCCGGACGTAGCTCCTTCGCGGGTCTCCATTCCCTCGGCGGGCACGCCTGCCACCTCCTTCAGCAGTAGAGCGGCTTCCGAGGCGGCCACGAGGGCCTGACCCGTACCGAACACAACGGCGGCGCGGGGCGTCGTCAAACCTTCTGCTGCCTCGTCCGCCCATGGGAGTGCACCGACGAGCTGGGCGCTCAACGCCGTCGGCATCGTGTCCGCGGCGGCACGCAGCGACGAGTCGCCCGACGCGCGGCCGAGCACGTCGAACGCGACCACCGCGGCACCGAGGTAGGCCTGCGTGTGGGTCATGGCGCGTTGGTTGCGCACCTCCACGAGGGCGACGACGTCGGCTCGAGCGGCCAGCGTCGAAGAGGGAGTCGAGGTCACCAGCCCGAACGCGCCCGAGCGTCGGGGATCGTTCGCGATCTCGACGAGGTCACGAAGCTCGCCGGAAGTGGAGAACGCGAGAACGAGGTCGTCGGACCGGAGGGCGAAGGTGTCCGTGGCAAGCAGGCCGGCCGGGATGGCGATGACGGGAGCGGGCAACGGTGCCGACAGCGATGCCAACCACAAGGCGGTGGCGACGTAGAACGAGGCGCCGTTGCCGGTGGCGACGATGCGCCCCGGGCGGTGCGAAGCGAGCAGGCGGGCGAGCTCACGGTGTCCCGTGGCGGCATCAAGGGTCACGGCCACGCTCTCTGGCGTCTCGCACATGTCCTGCCACAGTGCGGTGCCTGTGACGTCAGTTTTCAAGCGACTGCCTCCTGTCCTGGCATTGATCTGGCCTGTTGAGCACGGTGGGCCCCGATCGCTGCGCCGAGCAAAGTGGCATCCGCCCCGCATCGGCCAACCTCCACGTCCAGTCCGGCGACGATCTCAGGTGATCCCACGCGCCGCATCTCGCTTCGCGCCGGAGTCAAGAGAAGCTCGCCGGCGAGTGACAGACCACCGGTCACGAGGATCACGTCGGGGAAGGTCATGGCCGACCATGACGCGAGGGCGCGACCCAATGCGCGACCGGCACGCGCGACCAGTTCGGCGGCCCTGCGGTCCTCGGCGCGGGCTGCTTGGCAAACGGCCGCGGCATCGACGAAACCGAGCGGGGTGCCGTCACGCGCCAGCGCCCGGCCGGAGCACGTCGCCTCGAGACATCCCCGCCCGCCGCAGTTGCACGTCGGGCCTTCCGGATCGACCACGACGTGGCCGGCATCGCCCAGGCACCCTGCAGCGAGGTCGACGACGGCGCCGTCGGCCACCAGGGCAGCGTTCGCGCCCGTGCCGAGGCAGACGCACAAGAGCCGACCTGCGTCGCCTGTCGCCGCCGCCTCGGCCGAGGCGGCCGCAGCCACGTCGGGCACGACGGCGATCGGACGCTCGGGCAGCAATGCTCCCAGCGTGTCGGCAAAGTCCATCCCCACGAAGCCCGGCAGGTAGATCCCCGGCAGCACACGGCCTGCACCGTCCAGAAAACCTGGAAACGCGACGCCGAGTGCGCTATCGCTGGGAGAGGGCTCGAGCGAGCCGAGAGCGGCCCGGAGAGTTTCGGCGGCTTGGGCCGGCGCGGTCCCCGGAGTCAGCTCGAGGCGCGCGCGACGCACGATCTTGCCGTCTTGAACGCGGGCCGCGCGGATCCCGCTCCCGCCGATGTCCAAGGCGACAACCGCCGTCATCAGGAAGCTCTCATCTCACTGCTGCCGAAGAACACCGCACGCGAGGGGTTCCTCGCTCGGATCCGGACGAAGTCCAGGCGGACACCTACATCGCCGCTTCCACGACCTGGACGTCAGCGAGCGTTCCCCGCAAGGCCGCGAGAGCCGCTCCGATCACGACGCGGTCGTCGCCCAGACACGAGAACTGCATCTGCGACATGCTCGGGACCAAGCGGCGGACCTCCTCGACGATGCGATCGAGCATTTGCTGACCACCGAGCTCGATCCAACCGGAGAGCAGCACGACCTCGGGATCGAGCAGCGCAATCGAGCAGGCGAGGGCGGCGGCGATCGTCCGCACCAGCTGGTCCGCGATGTCCTCGGAGAGCCGGAAAGCGCCACGCGAGCGCGCGAGCTGGTGAATCAGGCGAGCTGTCTGTTCCTCGTACAGCGACGTGTCAACCCCGTTGCGGCGGGCATCCTCGGCCACCAACTCGAAAAGGTTGCCTTCGAGTGTGCCGACGGCGTGAAGGCCATCTCGTGCCCCGGAGATGTCGGTCACCATATAGCCCAGCTCGCCAGCTGCTCCGCGCCCGCGGTATATCTTCCCGTCCAACAGCACGGCGCCGCCGACACCCTCGGCGAAGGTCACGAGGATCGCATCGCGGGCTCTTGTTGCCGCGCCACGATCGACCTCGGCGGCAAGCGCAAACGCCACGTCGTTGTCGACGAAGACCGGGATGCGGAGGTGGTCTTTGAGAAGCTCACCGAACTCGGTGTCTACCCAACCGAAAAGCGGGGCGATCTGCACGTGACCCGTTGCCGGGTTGACGACCCCCGGGACGCCGACGCCGACGCCGACAACGCGAATCGGCGCCGAGCGCGCCGTCGCCTCGCGGACGTAGTCGGTCAGAACACGGGCGACCCGCTCGGTACTCGGGGCTTGGCCGGGAACAGCGAGCACCCGGCAGTCGATCAACTCGCCGGAAAGCCGCATCAGACCGACTCGGAAACCTTCCGCCGAGGCAAGGTCGCAGCCGAGAAAGAGAACATCGTCCGCAAAGCGCACCAAGCGCCCTGGCCGGCCGAGATCCGGGGATGTCGTGCCCTCCTCGCAGATCAGCCCCTCCTCGATCAGATCCGAGACGATCGCCGATACCGAAGCCGGGCTGATCGAGGTGAACCGGACCAGGTCAGCGCGCGATGCCGTCCCGTGTTCACGGATGGCGCTTATGACGATGCTCCGATTGAGGCCTCGCATGAGCTCGGGCGTGCCCCGTCTCCGCAGCATTCCTTTACTATACGAAATAACTCCGAACTTACAAGGTCCTCGCCTGGGACCCCGACGGAGCTGGCCCGGTCGAGGTCCCGATCTCGTCCCTACTTCGATGACGCGGGGGCCATGGCCAATCTGGCCCGGTGCGGAATCAACACGGTCATCAGAGTCCTTGCGAAAGCAGAGAGCACCGACTCTGACGACGCGACGATCGCTCTCCCCCTACGGTCCTACTCCCTTTTCGGTCAGGCCATGAACACTTACGATCTCGCCGGCGGAGGTGTGCTGAAAGGTGCCGGCGACGTGAGCGTCGTCAACTCTCGGACAGGAGGATGGCCGCGCTCACCTCCCGTGCTGTGGACGCCCAGGCTCGGGGTGTTTCCGAGACCGCCGCAGCCCGCCACACCCGTCTCGGCAAGACAGCGCTCCGCCCGAAGCTGCGGTTGACTTATCTCTGTGAACGAACTCCGCCGGTGCCAACGACGGCTCTCAGCGGCAGTGGAACGATGACCGCCGACGAGCTTGGCCCGGTGATCGAACGGGAGCTGGCCCTGATGTCCCCGAGTGTCAGGCGGTCGGCCGCGCTGGTCGATGAGTTGCTCGACCCAGAGTTCCGCGAGATCGGCATGTCAGGACGGTTCTGGACCCGGCCGGAGGCGATACAGGTCCTTGCCTCTGAACCTGACGAGTCCTGCGCCGCCGAGGTGACGGACATGGAAGGAACAGTCCTGGAGCCAAACCTCGTCCTCTTGACTTATGTTTCAAGTCGAGGTGGGCGTCGGGCGCGCCGCAGTTCCCTGTGGAGATGCTCCGACGGCAACTGGCGGCTGGTTCTTCATCAGGGCACTCCGATGTAGGCGTCGGTACCTGCGCGACCCCGGCGAGCCTCGGTCCAACCGTCACTACCACCCGGCCAGCAGGCCCGCGGATCACGTGGAGACGACCGACTCCGCCGCCGCGATCAACTCGGAGCTCGACCTCGTGGGCTCACCGATCACGGTCTCGCGCAACACGTGGTGGCGGGACGCACGCACGAGTACGGCTGCCGCCAGTGCTGCCGCGGCAAGCAGGGCGGCACTGACCGCGAAGGCCGTGGTGTAGCCGTGGACCGCGGCAACCTGGAAGGCCATCCTCCCGGCGCGGACATGAGCGGTGAGATAGCTGGCCGCCGCGGCGGAGGCCACCGTGTTCAAGAGCGCGGTGCCCAGCGACCCCCCGACCTGTTGAGTCGTGTTGACAAGTGCGCTTGCCACCCCCGCGTCGGTGGGATCGACCCCTACCAAGGCCGTGGAGGACATCGGGACAAAGGTCATGCCCATGCCAAGGCTGACGAGCAGTTGGGGTGGCAAGACGTGGGCCAGGTAGGTGCTGTGCACGCTCAGGCCGGTGAACCACAACAGCCCGCCGGCTGCGAACAGCAGTCCCACCACCATCAAAGCCCGGGGCCCGATGCGGGGAAGCAGGCGGGTGGCCACGCCCGCGCCGACGATGATCCCCCCCGAGAAGGGAAGGAAGGCGAACCCGGTCTTGAGGACCGAATACCCGAGGGTCTCCTGAAGGAAGTAGGTGAGAAACAGGAAGGTCCCCAACAGGGCACTGCCCACCAGCAGGGAGGCCAGATAGGACCCGCCCCTGTTGCGATCGAGGACGACGCGCATGGGCAACAGAGGCTGGGCTGAACGCAGTTCGATGACGATGAAGGCGCCAAGGGCGGCAACGGCCCCGGCCAACAGCCCGAGAGTGAGAGGCGCCGTCCATCCGTCGGTGCCGGCCATCGTGAACCCGTAGACGAGCAGAAAGAACCCTCCGGTCACCGTCACAGCCCCAGGGATGTCGTAGCCGGCGCGCTCGTGCACCCGGCTCTCTTTGATGAAGCGCATTGCACCCGCCACGGCCAACACGGCAATGGGCGCGTTGATGAGCAGGGTCCAGCGCCATGACGCCCACTGGGTCAAAGTGCCGCCCAGGACGAGGCCTATGGCCGCGCCACCGCCTGCGATGGCCCCGTAGATGCCGAAGGCACGCGCCCGCTCCTGCACCCCGGTAAAGGTCGTGGTGAGAAGTGACAAGGACGCCGGTGCCATGAGGGCGGCGAAGGCACCCTGCAGGGCCCTGGCGCCGAAGAGCATGGCCGAGTCCTGGGCCAGGCCGCCGAGGGCGGAAGCGGCGCCGAACCCAATGAGGCCGACGATGAACATGCGCCGCCGGCCGAGGTAGTCGGCGATCCGCCCACCGAGGAGAAGCAGGCTGCCGAACGCGAGCGTATAGGCGCTCAGCACCCACTGGCGGTCGGCGGTCGAGATGTGCAGGGCGCGCTGCGCCGAGGGCAGGGCGACGATCACGACGGACGCGTCGAGCACGATCATCAGCTGGGCCACGGCGATCACGGCGAGTGACCACCACCGTCTCGGATCGGGCTCCAAGCTCGTTAAGGTGGTGGCTGTCACGGCGTCGATTGCGGTCGGGTCGTCGGTCATCGGGTCCCCCTCTTCCGGTGGCTCAGGCCTGCCTGGTTCCGATATATTCGGAGCGGTGGCTCCGCTTCAAACCCAAGTATACGGAACGATCGTTCCGCTTGTCAACAGGGCGGCGGTTCGGGTTCGGTGACGATCGATCCCGACAAGATGCGGCCCATGCGCGTGGACGCCGTGCGCAACCGCGAGCGCATCCTCGAGGCAGCCGAGGCGGTGTTCTCCGTGGAGGGTGTGTCCGCGCCAATCGACAGGGTGGCCGAGCGGGCCGAGATCGGGGTGGGAACGGTCTACCGCCACTTCCCTACCAAAGAGGACCTCTTCGAGGCCATCGTTATGACACGGCTGGAGGGCTTGCTCGCGCTGGCACAGTCCGAGGCGTCTGCGGAGTCGCCCGGGACAGCGCTGTTCTCCTATCTCCAGGAGTTCTCCCGCCAGGCCTCGGCCAAGCACGACCTGTTCGACGCCATGGGCGCAGCCGGGATCGAGTTCAAGGCACGCTGCGCCGAGAAGATCGGAGAGATGAAAGAACGCCTGGGGCTGCTCCTCACGAGGGCCCAGGACTCGGGCGTCGTCCGGCCCGACACCTCGGTCGACGAACTCATAGGCCTCGTGATAGGGACCTCCCAGGCAGCGGTCCAGGCCGGACTCGACGAAAATGCCCGGCAGCGCATGGTGGGAATCGTCTGTAACGGCATCCGCGTTCCCGACACGACCGAACCCTGACCGACCCGGGCGGCGTCGCAGCCACAACGCGACCGGGCGCCAAGCAAGGGCCGCTTGTCCCGACAGTCGCGCCCGTCCTCGCCGACCTCGCAGTTCATGACGAGTTCATGCCGATTTAACAGGCGTAACCAGGATTCCGAGTGGAACTGCCGTTCCCGCCCGATAGAACGGCCGGGTGACCGATACGAATGTGGGCGTCCAACCCCAGAGACGATCCCGACCTTGTTCGGCAGCTCCGATGCGCATCGCGCTCGTGGCCCACGACAACAAGAAGTCCGATCTCGTCGAGTGGGCGCGCGTCAACAGGGTCACCCTGTCCCATCACGAACTCCTCGCCACCAACAGCACCGGGGAGTTGCTCGAGGCTGAACTGGGGACGGCGGTGCACCGCTTGCACTCCGGGCCGCTCGGCGGGGACCTCCAGCTCGGGGCGAAGATCACCGAAGGCGGCATAGACCTGCTGTTCTTCTTCTGGGATCCACTGGAACCGCAACCGCATGACCCCGATGTCAAGGCGCTCCTGCGCATAGCGGTGGTCTGGAACATCCCAGTTGCGTGTAACCGTGCCACCGCGGACTTTCTCATCACGTCGCCGTTGTTCGATGGCGAATACCACCGGTCGGTGCCGGAGTACTCGACGGCGGGAAGCCAGGCGGACGCCCCGTTGACCGGTCCGCCGCGTCACCAGGCCGATCCCGGTCAGATGCCGAGCTGATCTGCAGGCGAGGCCACCATCGGACGCGCCGCCGGCGCAGTTCCTGCAGCGCCCGGCCATGGCGAAATCGTGAGGATCGATGGACGCCCGGAGCGGGCCTTGACGAGAGGTGCGAAGGTGGCGAACAGCTCGTTCGGTGACTCGGTCACGGCGCCGAACGCCTCGCAAATCAGGTGGGAGTGGGGCAACCGGGACACGTCGTGGACAGCAGGGCCGTGGCCCAGATGCGAGTGGCTGACGAGTCGAGCTCTTCGAGCTCATCGAGGAACCGGTGGATCGTCGACATCTGGACGTCGGGCCCGAGAGCGAGGACCTGCGGCCGACTTCCTCGGCAAGCTCCGGTGCGCTGCAATGACCCGAACGTTCGAACAGGGTCCTCGACACAAGCGGGCGTACCGTCGTCACACGCCCCCCGCCGCGACGGAGCTCGCCAGCACCACGGCGACGGGGTCGACTCCCGTCGCTGCCTGGATCGACATCCCGCGAGCCTAGATAGTCGCCGTTCCACATTGGAGATCCGTCCCGTTTCAGTCCAGCTCGCTATTGCGTTCAGGTCGCAGTTAGGCAAAACTCGGTGGCGAGGTCGATTGACTGCCTCACGAGCCTTGTCGGGGGAGGGGCGCATGGCAACCACAGTCGCCGGCGGGCCCGGCGGACGCCTGAGAACCATCCGGGACGCACTGACGCCGAAAGAGTGGGGCAGGGTCGGCGTGATGACGGGCATAGTGATCTTCCTCAACGTGCTCGGCTGGGCGATGCTGGCGGCCGCCACCGGTCACCACTACCACCTGAGCAAGACGGACGTCTTCGGGCTCGGGACCGGCGTGCTCGCCTACACGCTCGGGATGCGCCACGCGTTCGACGCGGACCATATCTCGGCCATCGACAACACGACCCGCAAGCTCATGGCCGAGGGCAAGCGCCCGCTCAGCGTCGGGTTCTTCTTCTCACTCGGTCACTCGACGATCGTGTTCCTCCTGGCCGTGCTGCTCAACTTCGGCATCCGCGACCTCGACAAGCAGGTGAAGTCAGGTTCCTCGGGGCTTCACGAGTGGACCAGCGTCATCGGTACGTCGGTGTCAGGTTTCTTCCTCTATCTCATCGCCGGGCTCAACATCGTGATTCTCGTCTCGATCCTCAAGGTCTTCCGTAACCTGCGCAGGGGCGAGTTCGACGACGAGGAGCTTGACGAGCAGCTGAACAAACGCGGTCTCATGAACCGACTGCTCGGCGGCTTTGCCCGCAAGATCGACACGCCGTGGAAGATGTACCCGGTCGGAGTCCTGTTCGGGCTCGGTTTCGACACCGCCACCGAAGTAGCCCTGCTCGTGCTGTCGGGGACAGCTGTCGCGAGCGGGCTGCCCTTCTACGCGATCTTGTCGCTGCCCGTTCTGTTTGCGGCAGGCATGTGCCTGTTCGACACCCTGGACGGTTGTTTCATGAACTTCGCCTACGGCTGGGCGTTCTCCAGACCCATCCGGAAGGTGTACTACAACATCATCATCACAGGTCTCTCGGTTGCGGTGGCGTTCGTCATCGGGACCATCGAGCTCATCGGGCTCCTCTCCACCGAATTCAACCTGCACGGCGCGTTCTGGCACACGATGGCGAATTTCAACATCAACCGCGCCGGGTTCATCATCGTGGGAATGTTCGTGGCCACCTGGGCGGTGGCGCTGGCCGTCTGGCGTTTCGCCCATATCGACACGCGCTGGGACAGGTCCGCAACCCTGACAAGGGCGGAAACCACCGGGACGGTGCGATTGGAACGTGGCATCGAAGGCGTGGACCCCTTCGAACCGGCGTGGGCAGAGGCCGAGTAAGTACTGAGTGGCGACCCTTGGTCGGAGCGACCATGCAGGCGCCGCGGGAAGGCCGGCCCTGAGCTTTCCCTATCGCAAGTCGACGGCGTCGAGGCCGAGCGGCGGTGTCTTCGGAGCGTCGTAGAACTGGATCCGGACGTCTGCGTGGGGCTGGCTCGCCGTCACGCACACTGAGACGTGGGTCCACCGGTTCTTGTCCCCGAGTGGCCCGAAGCTCACCGATGAGGACTGGCCCGGCGACTCGCCGTACAGCCAGAGCACCATCCGGCCGCGTGCCCCAGAATGGGTGGCCGCCGTGACGACCTCGGCGTCGGCACAGAGGCTCTCACCGGCGCGCGTCGGTAGGGAGATGTCCTGGTAGATGCCACGACCGACGGTTGCCGCGGTGACTACCCCGAAGCCATTGCCCTCGTACGGGGTGGTGGCCGACGTCCCGGTTGCCTCGATTTCGAACCGCGTGTCGCGAGTTGCCCGCCAGTCGTTGCCCCCGGGGCGGTTGAAGCCGCCGTTCTCCACGAAGGACTGGTGGACGTCGACGGCGTCGACACCGAGCCGGGGCGTCTTTGCGACGTCGGAGAACCGGATCCTGATCACCGAGTGCGGTCGTGTCGCGGTCACACAGGTCACGACGTGGGTCCACTGGTTCTTGCCCGGGAGAGGCCCGAAGCTGACCGATGAGGACTCCGGTGGGGACTCGCCCAACAACCAGAGGGTCATATGGCCGCGCGCGCCTGGGTAGGCGGCCGCCGTAACGACCTCGGCGTCGGCACAAAGACTGTCGCCCGCAGTGGTCGCAAGCGCGACGTCCTGGTAGATGCCCCCGCCGCCTGCGGTACTGCTGGTGTATCCGAAGCCCCTACCCTCATACGGCCTGGTCGCCAACTTGTCGGCCAGTTCGATCCCGAGTTGCGAGTGGCCGGCCGTCCTCCAGCCACCACCCAGCTCGTCGAACCCGCCGTTTTCGACCAGCGACTCGTGTACGTCGACGCCGTCTATGAGCAGCCTTGGCGTCGTCGGGGCGTCGGAGAACTGGATCCGAAGGTCCGAGTGGGCTCGGGTCGCCGACACGCAGGTCGAGACACGGGTCCACTGGTTCCTGCCCGAGAGGGGTCCGAAAGCCACCGAGGACTCCTCGCCCCGCGACTCGCCGAGCAGCTTCAGAGTCATGGTGCCCCGGGCTCCCGATCGGGCACCCGCGGTCACCGCCTCGGCGTCAGCACAGAAACTTTCCCCGCCTTTCACCGGAAAGGAGATGTCCTGGTAGACGCCCCCACCGAGGGTCGTGGTGTCAGCGAGCCCGAAACTGCTACCCCCGTAGGGCCCGACGGCCAGCTTGTCGGCCGATTCGATCCCGCGCCACGAGGGGCTCGTCTGCCGGCCGCGGCCACCGTGGTCGGCGAAACCACCCTCGGCGACAAGATCGCCAGCGGGCGAGTCGGTGGCGACGACCGAAGGCGGCGCTTGCAGCCACCCGGTCACTGGCAGGCCGTAATCCGGCTGGACAACGTTGTCGACGACGCTGAGCGTGTTGGTGCCGTTGCCGCCGTCCATGTTCTGTTCGAGAATCCCGATCGTCCCGTCGCCGTTGGTCACGTTCGCGAAGGTGACGACGGCCGTATGGCCCTCCGCCCAGGTCGCTTCCATACTCAAGACGTCACCCGGTATCGGCGCGCTCTCACCATTGTTGGCGATCTTCTGCAAGTCGCCGCCGTCGCTGCGTGAATAGTTCCAGACGACGTCCGAGCCGTTGGCCGGGTAGGGACGCACCCCGTACTCGAGATACAGCCACCGCATGGACAGTTCGACACATTCCCACTCGTACTCTCCCCAGGCGTGTGGGAAGAACGCGACACTCCTGTCCCATCCGCCCCGGTTCGGACCCGGTCCGCAGGCCGTGAGCCCGTCCCAGCTCGAGAGAGGAAACGACCCTGGATCGTCGTTCGCATCGCAGTTCCCGCTCCACCAGGGTGGGAACCGAGCCGGCGGCGGGTCAGCCGGGCTGTCAGAAACCACTATCAGGTGCGGAGTCAGCGGGGAGGCGGGTCCAGGGCTGATCAGTTCGCTGCTCGGCACGGTGGTCGGCGTCGAGATGTTGCCCGCCCGGACCGACGTGCCGGCCGCGAACACCGCCACGGCGGTGCGGCTGGAGCTGAGCGGCCCTGCCGCCTGGATGATCCAGAGCCGGTTGCCGGCGTTGGTCAACCACGAAACGACCTCGGTCGCCTGACGGCGCGGGCCGAGGTCGACTTCGACCATCCGAGCCGAGCCTCTGATGAGGTGGCCGAATATCAGAGCCGAAGGGTGTACCGACCGGATCAGGGTCCCTAGGCCGGTGGCGCGGTACTCGCGTAGATGCTGCGACTCGACAATCCCGGCGTCCGGCGCGGGGGCGGCCGAACCGAACGGGTAGGCGTAGATCGTGAATCCCCGGTACGGCACCTGCGTCACGGCGGCGGCTGCTTGGAGCGAATCGCCGGGCTTCGAAGCGACGAACCTAATACGGGGGAGCGCCGGGGAGCGGACAATCAGCTCAACCGCGTCGACAACCGTTCGGGCCGAGTAAACGCTGGCTGAGGCGCGGATGGAGCCGACGCCGTACGGTGTCGCGAGCGCGCTCACCAGAACCATCCCCGTGACGAGGGACTCCATTTTCCAGGTTCTTGTCTCGTAGCGCACGGAAGTCTCCCGATTGTGTCGGCCCGACCCCGGCTTGGCTTCCGGCCAGTATTGCGCGTCAGCAGCCGGGCTCGCCAAGTGAGAATCGCCAGCGAGCCGCCAGGGCGCGGCGGAGCTCATGTCTTGTCGTCCGCGGCGCCCCTGCGTGGTGGCGGCACCCGGGTTCTTGCTGCAGGGGCGTTGCTCGTAGGCTCGCGGCGTGGCCAACGAGCAGGACGTCCCTACCGAAACAGCCCAGGATCCCGGCCTGGCGAAGAGGCTCTATCGCCAGATTCGCTTCGAGCCGCCGACCGGGGCGACCGAACTGCTGCTCGTGCGCCACGGCGAGTCGGAGGCCGCCGATCCCGGTCGGCCCTTCCCACTCGTAGACGGTCGGGGCGATCCGGAGCTGTCACCGCTCGGCCGGACACAGGCCGTGCTCATCGCTGATCGGCTGGCTGCCACCCGCGTCGACGCCATCTATGTGACAAACCTGCGCCGGACGGCCGAAACGGCGGCACCACTTGCGCAACGGCTGGGGCTCGTGCCCGAAGTCGAACCAGATCTGGCCGAAGTTCGCCTTGGCGAGTGGGACCGCGGCGTTTACCGCCAGCGCGTCACCGAGGGCCATCCCCTCGCCCGGCGGATGGCCGCGGAGGAGCGCTGGGACGTGATTCCGGGCGCCGAGTCGAACGCGGCCATTGCAGCGCGCGTGCGGCCGGCGATCGGGCGCATCGCAGAGCGCCACACCGGCGGCCGCGTCGTGTGCTTTGCCCACGGCGGGACGATCGGGGCGGTCCTCGCGCTCGCGACCGGCTCACGGCCCTTCGCCTTCATCGGCTCCGACAACGGCGCCATCTCGAGCCTCGTCGTGGCCGGCCCGCGCTGGTGGCTACGAGGCTTCAACGACAGGTCACATCTGGAGCGACACAGCCCTCGCGTACGCTCCGTTTGATGACCTGGGACGAGGGTCCGTTGCTCGGGTTCGACCTGGAGACTACAGGCGTCAATCCGTGCTCGGACCTACCGGTCCAAGTTGCCCTGATCCGTTGGGAGCCTTGCGGGCGTGGCTGCCGCAACGTGTTCATCGTCGACCCGGGTTGCGAGGTCCCTTCAGGCGCGCAGGCCATCCATGGGATCTCGACGGAAAAGGCACGGCACGAAGGGTGCCCGCTCGGCGAGGCGGCGGCGATCGTGCACGCGGCGCTGCGCAGGTCCCAGGAGGACCACGTGCCGGTTGTGGCCATGAACGCAAGCTTCGACGTCACGATCGCGGCGATGTTGTTCCGGAGCTTCGGGCTGGAGGCGATCGAATGGCGAGCACTGGTCGACCCCCTCGTCATCGACCGCAAGGTCGACTGTTTCCGAGCCGGAAAACGCCGGCTGGACGCCCTGTGCGAGACCTACGGCGTCGCACTTGGCAGTCCCCATGACGCGGGGAGCGATGCCACCGCGACCCTTGCCCTCGCCCGGACGATCGCCTGTAGGTATCCGGAGATCGCAGGCTATGAGATCGGTGAGCTGACCAGGGTTCAAGCTGACTGGCACCGGACCTGGGCGCTCGAGTACGACCTTTGGCGGCGGGAGAACGGTGAACCCGGTCTTTCTCCAGGGGACTTCTGCTGGCCTTTGCGCGAGGTCCTCGACCGGCACGCTAGGCCAGGCGGCTGAGGGGGCCCTCGCCGACGGGACTCCGCCTCGGTCCGTCGGGACTCGAGGCTTGAACTTGGGTAGCGGCCTCAGCAGGGCGTGGGGTCCCAGGGCGCCGGCACGTTGTTATAGATAGGCGTCTCGCCGGCTGGGGTCGGTGCGATGGTCGTGACAGTTGTCTGGTTGGATGCCGTGGTGGCCGTCGTGGTCGTCGTCGAGGTCGCGCTGGCGAGAATCGCCGTCCAGATCAGGCCCGCGGCGGTGCCCGCCGACGTCGCGCTCGCCGTGGTCGCGGTGCTGGAGGTCGTCGGGGTCGCCTTCGCAGTGGTTCCGAAGGCGAGGAAGTTCTTGATCACGACGTCGTCAGCGGTGGCGGCCGGCAGCAGCACGTCGGCTCCGCCGGAGGTCACGTACGGGCCGATGGTCGGAAAGGTCACTGCCTTGAGCGACCCGGGCGGGAAGTCGTGGAACTCCCGCGCCAGGTTGAACATGGTGCCTTCCGAGAGCGTCTGGTCGATCGTGAGGTTGTGCACCGCCGCGCTTATGAATCCAGTCACCGCGATGGGGTTGGTAATCTCGGCGTTCAGCTGGTGGATCACCGCCCGGAAGAAGGCCTGCTGGTTACGGATCCTGGTGAAGTCGCTGCCGTAGTCGTTGTACCAGACTCCCTTGACCTCGTACTGGAGGTTCCGGCTGCGCACCAGGGCGAGGGCCTGGTTGCCGTTGACGACCTGGCATCCGGTCTTCAAGATGCGCAAGCCCGTCGGATTCGTTGCCACGCCGTTCACGTACTCCCGGTCCCGCAAAGGATCCGTGAAGTGCAGGTGGATACCACCGATCGCGTTGACCATGTTCTCCAGACCGGGGAAGTTCACCTCGACGAAGTAGTTGATCGGGATGTGGAAGTCCTGCAGGATTGTCTGCACCAACAGCGACGGCCCGCTGTTGAAGGCGGCGTTGATCCTGTTCTGCCCCGATATGTACTCGACGTTGCCCGGGATCGTGACCCACGTGTCGCGGGGTATCGACAACATCTCGATCTTGCGCTCGGCCGGCACGACGCGGGCGAGGATGATGACGTCGCTGCGCTGGCCACCGGTGTCCGCCCCACACCCGAAGGACTTGCACTCGGCGGAGCTGTTGACAAAGGCGCGCGAGTCGGAGCCCGCCACCAGGACCGTGAAAGGTTTCCCGGGCTTGGCATGCACGAGGTTGGGTACGTCCACCTTCTTGATGTGGTGGAACTCGAAGTCGAGGTACAGGAAACTGCCGAGCCCGACGACGATGATGAGAAGCACGACCACTCCGGCCGCGATCACGGCACGCTTGGTCCACCGCCTGCGCTTGGAGGGGCGGGCTCTGTGACCGCGCCCGTTGCGCGCTGGCGACCGCCTCGCGGCGGTCCTTCCTCCACCGGCTCCGCTGGGGACAACGCCGGCGCCGGCGCCCGGTGGTTCGCCTCCCACCGGTTCTTCGTCCGTGGGTCCGGGCTTCTCGCCCCAGGACAGGGACGGATCAGGATCGGGCAGTCGGCCGTCGAAGGGTGCGTCAGGCACGGGACTGGAGGTTACAGCCTCTCTGGTCGAAGCTTCATTCACCCGCCACTGGTGACGAACTCGGCCGTATCAGACTCTTGCCAAGTCCCCGAATTTCGCGTAGTTCGCGATGAATGCCAGGTGAGCAGAGCCGGTCGGGCCGTTCCGGTGCTTGGCGACGAGCACCTCGGCGGTCCCGCGGTCAGCCGAGTCCGGGTTGTAGACCTCGTCCCGGTAGATGAACATCACGACGTCGGCATCCTGCTCGATGGCACCACTTTCCCGGAGGTCGGCGAGCATCGGCCGCTTGTCGGCACGCGCTTCGAGCCCGCGGGACAACTGGCTGAGCGCCACGACCGGTAGCTGCAGCTCCCGCGCAAGGATCTTGAGCCCGCGGGAGATCTCGGAGATCTCGACCTGGCGGTTCTCGGCCGAGGTCCGGCCCGTCATGAGCTGGAGATAGTCGATGACGACGAGGCCGATGCCGTCCGATGATCGCATCCGGCGGGCCTTGGCCCGGATGTCCATGATGGTCACATTCGGATTGTCGTCTATGAACAGCGGTGCCATGTCTATGCGGCCGATCGCGCTCGAGATGCGAGGCCAGTCACTGTCGAGCAGCCTGCCGTTGCGAAGCTTGGTGACGTCGAGGCGGGCCTCTGCCGCGAGGACGCGCTGGGCAATCTCGAGGTGGCTCATCTCGAGCGAGAAGAACAGCACCGGCACGCCGTGGTTCGAGGCGGCGTGTGTCGCCAGGCCGAGCGCGAAGGCCGTCTTGCCCATCGAGGGCCGGGCACCGACGACGACCAGGTTCGAGGGCTGCAGGCCCGAGAGCAGATAATCGAGCTCGCTGTAGCCGGTGGGCACGCCGGTGATCGTCTCGCCCCTGTCGTAGAGGTGGTCGAGTCGTTCGAGGCTCTCGGTCAGGAGATCCTTCAGTGAGCGCACCGAGTCCGACGTACGGCGCTGGGCGACATCGAACACAAGTGCCTCGGCGTGGTCGAGCGCTCCGGCCACGTCGGATGGAACCTCGTAACCGATCTCGGCGATCTCGTGCGCGACGCCGATCAACCGCCGGAGCAGCGCATGCTCTTGGACGATGCGCGCGTACCGGCCCGCGCTCGAGATGGCCGGCGTGTTGGCCTGCAACGCGATCAGCGAGGCTGCTCCGCCGGAGGCGTCGAGTACGCCGACTCGCCGAAGCTCCTCGGGAACCGTCACATAGTCTGCAGGCTCACCTCTGGCGTACAACGAGGTGATGGCCGAAAAGATGTGAGCGTGCGAAGGCTTGTAGAAGTCCTCGGCACTGACCTGCTCGACCACGACTGCGATCGCATCGCGTGAGAGAAGCATGGCGCCCAGCGCGGATTCTTCAGCATCAAAGTTGTGCGGCGGTACGCGCGAACCGCCCGCCGTCACGACCGTAGCCGAGGGACCAGAACCGCGCCGGCGCCGTGACATGTCTGGCACGGGCTGCAGGACGGTCATCATGCTAAGGATGAGCGCGCAGCCCTGGGGGGCGCTAGGGCCGGATCTTGTGGATTACCCCCTGAATTCCGGGAAGATCCTGTGCACAGAACGTGGACAAGCATCCCAGCCCGGCTTTGGGCGGTCGCGCGTTGGACGATCGGCAGGTCGTGCTCGGGGGGATCGGCCGTGTGTACCAGCACGGCAGCAGCCTTACATCCGGCTGTATCACCGCCGCAGGGACGGGTCACAGTCAGCTCGAGCTCACTACCTCCAACGTGAGACGGAACTCGACGTCCGGGTGGAGCCGAACTCCGACCTCGTGCGAGCCGAGGGTCTTGATGGCGTCGTCAATCACGAGCCGGCGCCGGTCGAGCTCGACTCCGGACTGACGGCTCACCGCGTCGACAATGTCAGAGGCGGTGACAGAACCGAACAGCCTGCCCTCGCTGCCCGATCGCGCCTCGATACGAAACACGATCGGCACGAGCTTGCGGGCGATCGCTTCGGCGCCTTCACGGTTGCGCGCATCTTTCAGGTCGCGCGAGCGGCGCATGGCGGCGGCTTGGTCCTCGATGCCCGCGCTGGCGACGATCGCGCGGCCCTGCGGCACCAGGTAGTTCCTCGCGAAGCCGTCGGAAACGTCGGTGATGTCCCCGCGCTTTCCCACGCCGGGTATGTCGGTTCGCAGCACGACTTTCACGGCTCGCCCGCCTCCTCATCGATGACAGCCATCGCCAATGGCTCGGGATCCGCATCCTCGAAGTCGTCCTCGAGCACGGTGTCGGTGACCCCTTCCAGGTCCGGCTCATCGAGAGATTCGGCGCGCGGCATCCCGCGCCCGCCCGGAGCTCCGCGGCCCGCACCACGCCCGCTGGGCCGCTCGCTCGTCGTCCGCTGCGTGAAGGGAAGAAGCGCCAACTCACGAGCGGTCTTGATCGCCAGAGCGACCTCACGCTGGTGTTGAGCACAGTTGCCCGACACTCGACGGGCCCGGATCTTGCCGCGGTCCGACATGAACTTGCGCAGCAGGTTCACGTCCTTGTAGTCCACCCAAGTGGCGTGGTCCTTGCAGAAGATGCAGATCTTCTTCTTCGTACGCCGACCGGTCTCTTTCGGAACACGGCGGGTGCCACGATCTCGATCATTGTTGCGCGCCATCTAGAAGGGCTCCTCGTCGTAGGCCGCGAAAGGTTCTCCGGCAGGTTGAGCAGCTGGACGAGGGGCGGCACCCCGACCGCCACCACCGCCAGGACCGCTGTCGGAAGGTCCGCGCCTCTCGTTCTTCACCACCTGTGCGGTTGCCCAGCGGAGGCTGGGGCCAAGCTCATCGGCCACGATCTCTACCTTTGACCGCTTGTCCCCTTCGGCCGTCTCCCAGCTGCGCTGTTCGAGCCGGCCGGTGACGATCACCCTTGCGCCGCGGGTCAGGGTCTCACTCACGTTCTCCGCCATCTCCCGCCAGCACACGACGTCGAAGAAGGAGGTCGCTTCCTCCCACTCCTGGGTCTGGCGATTCTGCCAGCGGCGGTTCACCGCCAGGCCAAAGCTCGCTGTGGCTTGCCCGTTCGGGGTGAATCGCAGCTCGGGGTCACGAGTGACATTGCCCACCAGCGTGACGGAATTCCCATTCGCCATTTCCTTCGCTCCAGTTCGCTCAGTTCGCCGCTTTGGCCCGAGCAGCCTTGCGCGCAGCGGTGTCCCGGCGCTTCGCTTCCGCGCGAAGGGCACGCCCGCTCTGCTTGTCCGGTTGCCGGAGCACCTTGTGGCGAAGCACGTTGTCGTCAAGAGTCAGCATCCGGTCGAGCTCAGCCACGAGGGCTGGATCGGCCGTGAACTCGATAAGGACGTAGTAGCCCTCGCTGCGGTGCTTGAGCTCGTACGCGAAAGTCCGGCGACCCCAACGTTCCGCGCGGGCGGGGCTGGCCCCGCGCTCGCGCACGAGCGATGTGATGCGATCAAGGCTGGCGTTGATGTCGGAGTCCTCTAGGCCGACATCGAAAATAACCATGACTTCGTAGGGCCGCACGGCGGCCTCACCTCCTCCGGACCCGGCGCGCTGGACGCTCGGGGCCCCGGTTCTGACGGGGCAGGGGTATAGGGAACGACATCATGGTAGCCGAGCCCGGCGGCCCTTGGCGCAGGTGGCCGTCCATTCCAACAGCTTCGCCGCCAGGTGTGTCACCCAGGCGGTCCGCCCTTGTCAGGACGGCAGACCGAGCGCCGCGCGCAACTCCGCCGACGCGTGATACGACTCGGCCTCGGACGGATACCGTCCTTCCCGGACGTCGGCTGCCCAGTCCCTCACGGCCTCGGTAGCGGCGTTGCCCAGCTCCGCATAGCGGCGCACGAACTTCGGAGACTTCGGCCCCGCCAAGCCGAGCAGGTCGTGCAGGACGATGACCTGCCCATCACATGCGGGTCCCGCCCCGATGCCGATCGTCGGTATCTCGATCTCTGCGGTAATGCGCTCGGCCAGAGCGTCGGGCACGCCCTCGAGCACGACGGCAAAGCACCCCGCTGAGACCAGCGCCTCCGCGTCCCGACGCAGCTCGGAGGCGGCCACCGTTTCCCGCCCTTGCACCTTGTAGCCGCCCATGGCATGAACCGACTGCGGAGTGAGCCCAAGGTGGCCCATGACAGGTATCTCGGCCTCGGTGATGGCCCGCACGGCGGTAACCCGCCGGCGCCCCCCCTCGAGCTTCACGGCGTGGGCGCCGGCCCGCACGAGGATGGCCGCGTTGCGAACTGTGTCGCTCGCCTCGAGATGGTAGGTGAGCCAAGGCATGTCGCCCACGAGCAGCGCCCGCGGCTTCGCGCGGGCGACAGCTGCGAGGTGGTGTGCGAGGTCCCCGATGCCGACATGGAGAGTGTCCTCCCACCCGAGGACCACCTGGGCGAGGGTATCGCCGACGAGGATGACGTCGACGTCGGCTTGGTCCACAGCGCGGGCAAAGGGCGTGTCATAGGCCGTGATCATGACGATCGGTTGTGCCCCCCGGCTCCGCTTGCGGGCGCGGATATCGGGCACCGTCACCTGTTCTGTCATCTTCGGACCTCCTCCCGTCCGGCGCACCAGGGCTGCCGGCGGTCAATCAGTGGCCAATCAGTGGTCGTTGCCCGCGGGAGCAAAGACGCTCAAGAGATGATTCCAAGCACATCCGGTACAAACTTCGACCACGTAGCAAGCTACGTCGGTACTTCGCTTGCCTGTCCTGCGCGCGACCTCGCGGAGGTCGGAGAGTGCCAGTCCCCCCGGAGGAAGTCCCGGCCCGAACGCGAACGTCACGTGCACGAGCTGCTCGTGCTCGCAGATCGGGCACTCGGTCTCGGTCTCGCGCCCGAGGTTCTTCGCGACGCGCAGCAGCTCGGGCTGGGCGTCGCAGACGTCGAGCCGGCCGAGGCGGCCCCGCCGGTACTCCTTCACTATCGACTCGCGGATGAGCCGGTATTCGATACGACCGGGACGCGGCAATCCCCCGACTCCCCAACTCGACTGTGGACCGCTCCGGACGCTCGACATCCCGGCCAGGCTACCGTGCCAACCGCCCTGGCTTTGACCGTCCCTCGTCTCGAAAGACCGACATGGCGGTTTGCGCCGCCTCAGCGGAACAGCGCGAGCAGCCGCACCCTGCGACCAGCGGCGTTGCGCCGCGGGCCGCACCGCCCCCAAAAGTATCAGCTCGACATATCGCAGCGATATGTCGAGCTGATACAGTGGCCTGGTGCTCGAGCTGGCGATCCTGGGGTTGTTGAAGGAACACCCCATGCACGGCTACGACCTGCGCAAGAGAATGCGCGAGGATTTTGGCCTTCTCTCGAGCCTTTCCTTCGGTTCGCTCTACCCGGCTCTGGCACGACTCGAGGCTTCGGGCGCGGTCCGCGAAGTCGCTTCAGAGCACCACGACGCGGGCGTACCGCCCGCTGCCAGGTTCACTTCTGCGGGCTCCATCGCCGGTGAGCGGGCGGCATTCCGGGCACGCCTCGCTTCTCGCCGCGCGGCTTCGACCCGATCTGGGGCCGGTACCCGGGGCCGGAGGGTATACGAGATCACCGCGCGGGGCGACGAATTGTTCCACCACCTTCTCGAAACCGAGGAGCCCAAGTCCGAAGGCGGGCGTGGCTTCGCGCTGCGCTGGGCCTTCGCTGGGTACTTGAGCCCCGAGAGCCGGCTGGCTCTCCTGCAGCGTCGGCGCGCCCAATTGCTGGCCACTCGGGAAGGCTCGCGGCGTGCGGTCGAATCGCCCTGGCGGACACTCGACCGCTACCAGCGTTCCCTCGTCGACCACGATAAGGAAGCCACCGAGCACGATCTGAATTGGATTGACCGTCTCATCGCCACCGAACAGGCAGCCCAGCTCTCCTCACCGGCGCCCCACGCGGCGTCCGGATCCATTCAAGCCGTTGACAAAGACCCGTCTGCGCTCTCGAAGGTGTCGCTCGCCCACGCGCGTCCGGCGTTCAAGAGCGCAGTCACCGAAAGGAGCAACACATGAACCGCAGCGCCCGCAAGATCAAGGTCGCCATCGCGGGAGTCGGCAACTGCGCCTGCTCGCTGGTGCAGGGCATCGAGTACTACCGCGACGCGGATCCGCAAGATCGCGTGCCGGGTCTCATGCACGTATCGCTCGGTGGCTACCACGTCGGTGACACAGAGTTTGTGGCCGCCTTCGACGTGGACGCGGCAAAGGTCGGCCTCGATCTTTCGAAGGCCGTTTTCGCCTCCAACAACTGCACGCTCCGGTTCTCCGACGTCCCTGCCCTCGGGGTGACCGTCGAACGCGGGCCGACATTCGACGGTCTCGGCCTTTACTACCGCAAGGTCGTGGAGGAGTCGCCGGCGAAACCTGTGGACGTCGCCGAGGTGCTGCGCAAGACCGGAGCCGAGGTGCTGATCGCCTACCTGCCAGTGGGCTCAGAAGAGGCTCAGAAGCACTACGCCACGGCTGCCCTCGAGGCCGGTGTCGCGTTCGTCAACGCCATCCCGGTTTTCATCGCGAGCGATCCCGAGTGGGCGGACCGTTTCACCGCCGCCGGCATCCCTATCATCGGTGACGACATCAAGAGCCAGGTCGGCTCCACGATCGTCCACCGGGTGCTCACCCGCCTTTTCGAGGACAGGGGAATGATCCTCGATCGCACCTACCAGCTGAACGTGGCCGGGAACATGGACTTCATGAACATGTTGGAGCGCGAGCGGCTGGTGTCGAAGAAGATTTCGAAGACCCGCGCCGTCACCAGCCAGATCGACCGCGCGATCGCGCCGGACAACGTGCACATCGGGCCTTCGGACCATGTGCCCTGGCTCGAGGACCGCAAGTGGGCCTATATCCGCATGGAGGGCCGCAACTTCGGTGACGCGCCGCTCAACTTGGAGGTCAAGCTCGAGGTCCACGACTCCCCGAACTCCGCCGGCGTCATCATCGACGCCCTGCGGTGTGCCCGGATCGGGCTCGACCGGGGCCTGGGCGGCCCGCTGATCGGCCCGTCGTCCTACTTCATGAAGTCGCCGCCGGTGCAGTTCCACGACGACGAGGCCTACCGGATGGTCGAGGAATTCGCTGCCAACGCCTGACGAAGCCCCCTCCAAGGTGGCAACTGACACCTCTGCGATTCTCGATTACGCGTCAGTTGCTGGGTCAGCTCTGCCGTCTTCATTGGTCGCACGGCGGGGCGACCCGGCTCTTGCTCAGGCCTTCTCGGACGTTCTGAGGGTTCCGCGACCCATAGACCAGGTTGAAGGTGTCGAACGTCTCGCAAAGCTGTTGTGGGACGACGTGCTGCGCGGCATCAGCTCCGATCCGGAGCTGATCCGGCTGGCAATCGACTTTTTCCACGAAATGGGCTTCCTTTGCAAGTACAAGTCCTACGGCGTGAAAGTGGCGTCGCCTTTCGGGTACTCGCTGTTCGTCCTCGAGGATGGCAAGGGCTTCAGCTTTCAACTGCACGCCGCTCGCAAGCTCGAGGCGTTTCACATCCTGGAGATTGCGAAGTCGAGCTTCGTGTATCTCTCGTCAGAGGCCGAATGGTACGAGTCTGGCGCGCGCGAAGCCCAGGACTGGGCTGAAACGGGGCTGCAGCCTGAGTCTGCCTGTGCCTATCGACCCGCCGCCGGTGACGTGATCGAGGTCGGTCAGACGAAGCTCGTCCACACGGTGATCGGCTGTGTTCTCGAGGAGTTCGCGACGTGTTCGACAGACACTGTCGTCCGGCTCTTCGATCAGAACGCCGGTCAGGCCGTCGTGCTGCCAACCGCCCATCCCGACATAGCGAGCATCCTGCGGCGAACGGCATGGTTGCCGAGAAGAAAGCTGAGCCGGACCGAGGGCGGTTGGTCAGCTGTTGCCTTCCAGCCTGACTCGCCGTTGATTGACGTCCGAGGCGAGTTGACCGCAAGACGCGTCCCGTTGGCGGCTTCCCGGGGCGATCTCAGCTTCGCGCCGCTCGACGACCGGCTCGTCGTGATCGTGCCATTGAACAAGCCACTGGTGGTCGACGCCGTCGGAACGAACTGGAACGTCGCTCCGGGCGAGACCGTGGCCATGCCCCAGAACGTTTCTTTCGGCATCCACAGCGCCGCTGTGGACAGCCTGTTTGCACTTCACGTGGTGAGCAGCGAACTCGCCCTCAAGGACTGGAGATAAGAGCCCGAATCGGGCCGACGCCACCCGGGCACGCCAGCGGCAGGAACGGACCCACTGCCCCTGTGGGGCGGCGGCTGTCCTCGATCTAGATGCCCAGGCGAGCGCGCCTCATCAGCTCGCCTGGGGTGCGGATCGTGACCGGTCGGTAGCCGGGCAACGGCAGCACGTGCTCGTGGATGGCGTCGAGCACCCAGGACGGCTGAGGAAAGAACATCGAGTCCAGCTCAGCCGCGGGAGTGATCCAGTTCCGTGCCCCGACGACGGCCGGCGGCGCGTCGAGGTCATCGAAGCACAGCTGCGTGAGGTTCGCGGCGACCGTCTGCATGACGCTGCCGCGCTCGACCTCCTCGGACACGAGCACGACCTTGGCCGTCTTGCGCACGGACTCGACCAGCGGTTCATAGTCAATCGGGACCGCGGCACGCAGGTCGATCACCTCAGCCGACACGTCGAAGCGCGCCAAAAGCTGGTCCGCCGCGTTGATCGCCGTGTACAACGCCGGCCCGAGTGTCACGATCGTCAGGTCGCGGCCGGGCCGCTTCACCGAGGGCTCACCGAGCTGGATCTCGTAATAGCCCTCGGGCACTCCCCCGGGCTGGAACTGCTCGCCCAGGTCGTAAAGCTTTTGGCTCTCGAGGAATACCACCGGATCGGTGCCGACGAGCGCGGAGTTCAGCATCCCCTTCGCGTCGTACGGCGTCACGGGGTACACGACCTTCAGCCCCGGTATGTGGTGCAACAGAGCCGTCCAGTCCTGCGAGTGCTGCGCCCCGTACTTGTCACCAACCGAGACGCGCAGCACGACGGGCATCCGGAGGACCCCCGCCGACATCGCCTGCCACTTCGACAGCTGGTTGAAGACCTCGTCACCGGCGCGGCCGATGAAGTCCGCGTACATGAGCTCGGCGACGGCACGGCCTCCCTCCATGGCGTAGCCAACGGCCGCCCCGACGATCGCGGCCTCCGAGATGGGCGAATTGAACAGGCGGTGATAAGGCAAGGCCTCGGTGAGGCCCCGGTAGACGCCGAAGGCCCCGCCCCAGTCACGGTTCTCCTCGCCGAAGGCGACCATCGTGGGGTCGATGGCAAAGCGATGCAGCAACGCCTCGAAGATGGCGTCGCGGATGTTGTAGAGCTTTAGCTTGGGCACCGGCTCGCCGTCCACCACCGCCGTGCGCTCCTTGCCGGCGATCTGCTTCACCCGCGGATTATCAGCCAGGTCGCCGAGGAGCTCAGGTTCGCGCTCATCGAAGCGCTCGACTCGTCCAGAGGAGAACATGACACTGCCCACCATCTCGGAGCTGACCTCGATGCGCGGGCTCGCCTCGAGGTCGACCGCCAGCCGGAACATGTCGAAGACCATTTGCTCGACGGCGGTCCTCGCCTCGTCCAGCGTCGACTCCTTCACCGCACCGGTGTCAAGCACGTGTGCCCGGAAGCTGCTTATGCAGTCCGCCGCCTGCCACTGCTCGATCTCCTCGCGGCTGCGGTAGCTCGACGCATCGGATGGTGAGTGGCCGCTGTAGCGATAGGTGAGGGTGTCCAACAGGACCGGTCCCCGTCCCTCCGAGAGGGTGACGCGGGCGCGCTCGAAAGCGTCGATCACCGCGAGCGGGTTGTAGCCGTTGACCTCCTCGGCGTGCATCTGGTCGGGATTGACTCCGGCACCGAAGCGGGCAATGGACTGCATGCCCGTCGTCTCGCCTTCGGGCTGGCCACCCATGCCGTAGAAGTTGTTCATGCAGTTGAAGATGATCGGCAAACCGCCACCGATGGACGGTTCCCAAAGCTTGCGGTACTGGTCCATGGAGGCGAACGTGACGCCCTCCCACACCGGGCCACAGCTGAACGAGCCGTCGCCGATGTTGGCCACAACGATGCCGGGTCGTCGGTTCACCCGCTTGAACAGGGCCGCGCCGGGAGCGATCGAACCTGAGGCGCCGACGATGGCGTTGTTGGGGTAGATACCGAACGCGGTGAAGAACGCGTGCATCGAGCCGCCAAGGCCTCGGTTGAATCCGGCTTCGCGTGCGAACATCTCGGTGTAAGCGCCGTACATGAAAAAGCGTTCCGCGAGCTCGCCGACCGGGACGCGGTAAGCCTTCTCCACGGGAGCGAGGACCGCTCCGTCACGATAGGAGCGCATCACTTGCTCCAGGTCCTCATCACGGAAACGGCGAATGGCCGACAGTCCCTTGGCGAGGATCTCGCCGTGGCTGCGGTGCGAGCCGAAGATGTGGTCCTCGGGGGTCAGCAAGTAGGCCATGCCCACCGCGGCGGCCTCCTGGCCGATCGAGAGGTGCGCGGGCCCGGCATGGTTGTAGGCAACGCCCTTGTAGGCGCCCTTGGTCTTTATCTCGTTGAGGATCGTCTCGAACTCGCGGATGGCGCACATGTCGCGCCAGATGCGGACGAGGTCCTCGGGCGAGTACCGGGCGCTCTCCTCTGCGATAGACAGGTTGTAGGCGTTGACGGGGATGTCTTTGAAGTGGATCGCACCCGGGCGGAACACCTTGTCGGGAAAAACCGGGATGGACTTGGGCATCGACTCTCTCCTAGGCCGCTTGTCACTGAGCCTTGAGGATCGCTGCGTGCAGCGCCTCGGCTACGGTCGGGTGCGGGAAGATGACCTCGCTGGCCTGTTCCAGGGTCATCTCGGCTTCGATCATCGCTCCGGCGGCAACGATGAACTCGCTTGACAGGTCACCGATGGCGTGTACGCCGAGGATCTCGCGGTGCGCCGCTGCGGCGAGCACTTTGACGACTCCGGTCTCTCTCACGTGCTCGACGAGGAAGCGTCCGGCGAGCGCCATTGGCACCACGGCCTTGCGATACTCGATGCCGGCCGCCTGCAGCTCTTCCTCCGTCTTTCCCACCATCGCCACCTCCGGATGGGAGTAGATCACCGCCGGTATCGCGTCGTAGCGCATCCGATCGGGCCGACCGAACATCGAGTTGACCGCTACTATCCCTTCGCGGACTGCCACGTGCGCGAGCATGTGCCGCCCCGTCACGTCGCCACAGGCCCAGATGTTGGGCACGTTGGTACGGGCCTGGGAGTCCACGCGGATGCCTCGGGCGGACGCGTCGACTCCCGCCTCTTCCAACCCGAGATCGCCGACGATGGGAGTACGGCCGGTGGCGTTCAGGATGTACGTGGCCGAGTCGCTCTCCGGTGCGCCCCCGGAATCCTGGTACCGAAGCGTGGAGCCCTCGATGCCGACCACCGAGCAGGACACGTGGAACTCGATGCCGCTGCGGCGCAAGATCTTGAGCAGCTCGTCGCCGATGTCACCGTCGCAGCCGGAAGCGATCCTCGGCAGGGCCTCGTACACCGCGACCCGGGTGCCGATCTCGTGGAAGAAGGAGGCGAACTCGAGACCGATGTACCCGCCGCCGATGATCGCGATCCGCTCCGGCACCTCTTTGAGCTCGAACACCGACGTGGAGTCCAGAACACGCTCTCCGTCGATGCCGGGTATGGGCGGGACTGCCGGTCGCGAGCCGGACGCGATGAGTATGTTCGCCGCTTCGTGACACTCCCCGGCGACCTCCACCGCGTTACGTCCGACCAGGCGACCGGTCCCGTGGAGCACTTCGACGCCCGCGGTGCGCAGCAGACCGGACACTCCGCGCTTCAGCGTGGCGACGACGTTGTCCTTGCGGGCGAGGAGAGCCTGCAGGTCGAACCTGGGTGCGTCGAGGATGATCCCGAAGGCGGCTGCTTCGCGGCACTCCCTAAAAAGCCGGGAGGAGCGCAGGAAGGTCTTCGCCGGTATGCACCCCACGTTCAGGCACGTACCGCCCAGCTCAGCCTTCTCGACGACGGCCACGCTCTTGCCGAGACTGCCCGCATGGGCGGCAGCCTCGTACCCACCCGGCCCGGCACCGATGACGATCAGATCGAACATAACGACTGCACGCTCGCAATCTTTTGCTTGACGATATTGAGGAATCTCGCTCCAGGTGCTCCGTCGATCACCTGGTGGTCAAAGGTGGCCGAAAGACCAATGACATCGACGAACTCGACTCCGCCCTCGGGCATGCGCACCGGCCTCAGCGTGATGGCGTCCACGCCCAAGATGGCGACCTGGGGTGGGTTGATCACGGGGGTGAACGACTCGACCCCGAGCCCGCCGAGATTGCTCAGGGTGAATGTGGCGTCCGCCATGTCGTCGGCACCCAAAGTTCCCTCGACCGCCTGCGTGGACAGTGCGCTCATCCGTCCCGAGAGCTCTGCGACGCCGAGATCCTCTGAGTGGTGGACGACGGGGACGACAAGGCCGCGCGGCGTGTCGCAGGCAAAGCCCAAGTTGACGTGCGCACGCTGGTACAGCCGACCTTCAATGAACTCTGCATTGACCGCTGGGACTTCGAGCACGGCCCGGATCACGCAGAACGCCACGAGGTCGTTGATCGTGATGTCCGGGGCGCCATGAGTCGCCTTGATCTCGCGACGGAGCGCCAAGAGACCGGTCGCGTCGGCCGAGCCGTGCAGCGTGTACTGGGCAGTGGTCGCCAGCGACTCTCCCATGCGCCGGGCGATCCTGTCGCGCATGCCCGTGAAACGGACCGGTGGCGGCACGAGGTCACCCGCGCGGATCATGCCTCCCAGGCCCGATCCCGCCCCGCGGATCTCGTAGCCGCTGTCCAACAACTTGCGCGCGGCGCGGGTGACCGGCTGGGCCGACCACAACTGGGCGCGAACGTCCGTCTCCAAGATGCGCCCACCGGGCCCACTGCCGGGTGGCGCGGGCGGACGAAGGCCGTGTGCAGCCGCGAACCGTCTCGCCCGCGGGCTCACGCGGCCGACAGGCGGGGCGACGTTCTCCGGCGGTGGCGCGGGCTGGGCCGCGGCCCACGATCCGTTCGATCGCCGGGACATCGCCCCACCGGCGACGCCGTCAGGCGCCGCTGACACGGCGGCTGCCGCGGGGAACGTCTGGGCAGCTAGCAGCGAGGCACTTCCGCCGATTGCGCTCGCCGGCGTTCCAGCCGTGACGGACCAGACGGGCATCTTCGGGCGATAACCCTCGACTGATTCCCCCTCCTCGCCGATGACACATACGTTGGTGAAAACTGGGACCATCGCGCCGTCGTCGAAGAACAGCTCCAGCAGTGTCCCGTCCGTGGGCGCGGTGAGATCGAAGGTGGCCTTGTCGGTCTCCATCTCAGCGAGAACCTCGCCTGTTGATACAGCATCGCCCTTGCGCTTGTGCCAAGCCACGAGCAGGCACTGCTCAACGGTGTTGCCCAGCTTGGGCATCTCGACTGGTGTCGCCACGTGCTCAGAACCTCCCGGCCGACCTGCGGCTCATGTTGTCAGCCATCTTGGCCATCCGCGGGTGTGGGTGACTCGCCGGCCACCCTCAGCAGCTCTCTCTCCGCCTCGGCGCACCAGTGCCCGTCCTCCAGCTTGGAAGCGACAGTCGGGAAGGCGCCGCCGAGCTCGGCGAGCGACAGCAGCCCGACATCTTGGAGAGAGGGATAGATCACGATCTTGCCGGCCATTGACCTTTCCCGCAGTGCCGCTAGCCCGGCTACGGCGCCCGCCATGCCGGAGACGGCATCGACGGACAGGTTGGTGTCCAACCGCCCAGCGGCGATCCTTCGCAGCAGAACCTCCATGTCACCGACGACCGAACCGCTGGACCCGAACATGTAGCACTGCCGGGCGATGTAGGTGTCGAGGTCGATGTCCCCCCGGGTGGCCACGGCAATCCCGGCAAAAATGTTGATCAGGCTCCGATCCTCGCTCTGGGCGATCGCGTCCGCGACCAGCGACGGAACCGGCACGAGGATCAGGTGGTAACTGAAGGCACCGACCAAAGGCTCGTTGTTGGTGTTCACCAGTCGCAGGCTCACGCCGTTGGCCTCCGCCAGGGGCTCCGCCTTGAGCGCGAGCGCGCGCAGCCGTGCTACGTCGAGGTCGGTGCCTACCACGGTGAGACCGTCCACGCCCACCGAGAGGCTGCGAATAATGTGCATCTGACCCATCGGTCCGGCAGCGCCGACGGCCAGCAAGGAGTCTCCCGGTCGCAATTCCCCCGAGGGCGGGATCGTGCTATAAGAGTCCGCGGCCGATAACCCTGCGGTCCCGATCCAGCGCGTCATCTCGTAGTGAATGCGGCCGACTCCCACAGACACGGGCGCTCCGATCGTCGCACCGCCGAGGACGATATTGATGATCCCGCCCCCAGCGAGCTTGTCGTTGAGCACGTCGATCGTCGACTTGGACGCCCCGAAATAGACAATGTCGTCGAAGGCGGCGTCCTGCAGGTCGCGGACGTCTCCCGCGCGTGTCGTCTCCACACCCGGGCCGGCCCAGATACAATCGACCTCGACGGCCGCGACGATGGTCACGAAAGCCGGCGGCTGACCGGGCTCAGCTGCCTCGGCCAGCCCCGACACGTCGTGACCGTCATCGACGACCACAAGCAGTCGACCAGCTGGCGCAAGCGTGCGCCGGTTCGACGTGGAATAGGAATTCTCCACACAGGCCCACGGCTCGACCAACGCCACGGCCGAGGCGCTCGGTTCCTCCGGCACGGGGATCAGCGACCGGACACCGGTTGGATCCACGATGACGCGCTCGTCCATCAGCACGTACTCCTGGAGCCCGCCCTCGAAATTGTACCCGAACGCGGCGTTGGAGCCTCTGGTGGGCAGGTAGCGGTAGTCGGTCTGCACGAGGCAGCGCTCGCCGACACTGTGGCGAGCCACCTCACGGCCCACCGCGACGATCCGGCACGACACCTCGTGTCCCGGAACGGTCGGCCGCTCGCCGGGCACGTAACTCGGGATCTCCCCAAGCACCTCCGGGGCGATGCCAGACACGATCTCGCCCTTACGGGGGTGGGCCGAGAACTGGTTCCACAACTTGAGGTCGGAAAAGCACAGACCTACGGCCTCGATCTTGGCCACGATCTGGTGAGGGCCGGGCCGCGGAACGCTCTTGGCGGCATTGCGCACGAGCCGTCCGGGCCCGACCAATTGAACAGCGTTCTGCGTTGCCGGGAGAGCGTCGTCGTCTTGATCTGGTGTCATCGTGTCCGTCTGGCGTGATCGTATGTGATCTGAGGGCTGTTCTTTGCAGGCAATTCCAACCTATAGGTGATCGTAGACGACCGCTACGACCCCACGACAATTGCGATTAATGGAGCATCACTTGGCCGCCGGTCACAGGCAGCGCCTGGCCCGTCTCGTACTCCTGTTCGACCAAGTAATAGATGGCCTTCATGACGTCGGCGGTTGTGCACCCGCGCCGCATGGGCACCTTCTCCGTGTAGTACCTCTTCACGTCCTCCACTGTCCGAGCGCCGGGGACTTTCCCTGTATTTAGGTACTGAACGAATAGCCCCGTGTTCGGGTCCGACCACAAGGGTCCATCCAGGAAATTTCCGGGACAGACAGAGTTCACTTTGATGCCGTCGGCGACGAGCTCCAGGGCGAAGGACTGGGTCAGGCCGACGCCGCCGAACTTGGAGCCCGCGTAGGCGAAGTTCTTCTCCGATCCCACGAGACCTGACTTCGAGTTGATCTGGATGATGTCGCTCCAGTAATCCGGGCGCACAAAACGCGGGACCGCCATCACTGGGATTGCCTTCTGCACGCACAAGAAGTAGCCCTTGTAGTTCACGGCCGTCGACAGGTCGAAATCGTGCTCGGCCTGAGTCTTGACACTGGCCGCCCTGAGCACACCGGCGTTCGAGACCAGCAGGTCCAAGCCGCCGTAAGCGCGCACGACCTGGTGGATCAGCTCGTCCACCGACGCTGCCGTGGCGACGTCGACCGGAAAGCCCATCGCTCGCCCCTCCCCCCACTCCTGCGACAGCGCCCCGGCAGCCGCCTGGGCACCTGCCTCGTTGACGTCGGCCAGGGCGACGTGCGCGCCCTCAGAAACGAGGTCCTGAGCTATCTCCAGCCCGAACCCCTGGGCCGCTCCGGTCACAAGTGCCACCTTGCCCGCGACGCGCCCTGCGCGGCGGCCCGCGGAAGCCACCTCCCGTCTGTAGGACTCGACCTCCCATTCCTCGATGAACCGTCGCAGCCCCTCGCCGAGGTACCGGACGCCGCCGAGCCCTGCCGCACCCGTCATGACCTCGATGGCGTCCTTGTAGACCTGGCGCACCGCGTCGGCCGCAGCCCACGTGTCGCCAGCGGCGAACAGTCCGAGTCCTTTGACCACCACAACGTTCGCCAATGTCTGGTGCCGGCGCCGGTACTCCCCGACGGCGTCGGTGAGGCGCTGCAGGCGGTCACCGCCTGCCTCGTCCTCGAACCACAACGGGAACGACTTGCAGTAGACGATCTGGTCCGGGCAGAGGGGACCGAGAGCCGTCACCGCTTCTCCGTCGGTTGCGCCGGCCAAGCGCATCACCGAAGGTGAGTCGTCGAACGTCACGACTTTCATCGCTTCGCCGGGGCTCAGCAGAGCGCGCAACGCCGGAGCGACTGCGTTGACCAGCTCGTGGGGCCCAACTCCCTTGAGGGTGGTCACGGCGCCGAAAGGCTCCGGGCACCTTGTCGGTGCCAGCACGCGCTCCAGCTCCTGGAACAACCAGTCGGTGTGGGCCCTGATCTCCGCAGGGGTTTCGCCACTGACAACCAAACCATGGTTGCCCATGATCACGGCGCGCGGGCCTTCCCTGCCGGTTCTCACCCGGTAGTCGTCCAGGGCCCTCTCCAGGGTCTTGGCGAGCAGGAAGCCGGGATCGACCGGGTCGATCCAGAGCACCTGGTCTCCCAGTTCACGGTCGAGGATCGCGGCGCCGTCGCGCGCGCAGCTGAACGTGTTGACCAGCATCGGATGCGTGTGCACGACGAAGCGGTTCGGGATGAGGTGGTGTAGCACCGCCTCGACCGAGGGGCGTCGTCCCGCCTGAGGCTCGACACGAGCCGCGAGCACCGCCGTTTTGAACTGCTCCTCGCGCTGTTTGGGATCGGGGCTGAGAGTGCTCTCCAACAGCGTCTGCAGAGCCTCCCGGTCCAGCTCGACGATCCCTTCGAGGCCGATCGTGGCGAGGGCGTAGCCGCTCGCCTTGACGAACAGGCGGTCACCCAACTTCACGGACGTATTGCCACCGCCGGCCAGCACGAACCGCGGGTCAGAGCCGTAGTAGTGGGACAGGTCGAGCAGATGCTGGAGCGGGCTGGCCGTCGCCTCGAACGACGGCCAAGGCCGGCCGGGCGCCGTCACGGCTGCGCCGTCCCCGTTGGTCTGGTGTTCGTCGACTCCACGGTGTCGGCGGCGTCCTTGCCGGGTCGAGTCGCCATCTCGATGACCTTCGCGCCCAGCCGCGCAAGGCCACTGATGCGCTGCTCGTGGGTCGCGAACCCCGGGTTCAAGCTGCCCGTTGCGTCCACGTAGCCCACGTGACCGCGTGCCGACAGGTACTGGTGCGCTGCAACCACGCAAGCTCCTTCCCAGAACAGCTCCGCCACGTGCTCGGAAACCGGCACGCGGCCCTTGCACTCGGGCGTTATCGGCGCCAAATCGAGCGTGTTGTGCTCGGTGCCGCCCAGCACGACGATCCCGGCGCCGCGCAGGACCGTCGTGTAGCGATCCACCGTGTTGGCGGCGTTGCGACTCGGGATGACTTCGGCACACCAGATCCCTCGGGCGATCAGCGCGTCAACAAGATCGTCGACCGACTCCTCGAACTGGCACACCGGTGACGCGCCATCGGCCAAGATGGGGTAGCACGGCACACCGCCGAGGGCGAGCACCAGCTCATAGGCCATGTCGGCGTCGAGGACGGACTCTTCGACGTAGGCTGGCTTGCCCGCCTTCATCAGTTGCGAGCGGACTTGGTTCTGCACGCTCACCGGGTCGTCAGGTGCCGCGCACTCCACACCCAACAAGCGTCTCAGCACCCCGGCTCGTCCTGTCACCTCGACCCTTGCGAACAACGCCTCCTGGAATGCCTGTGCGACGTGGCGCTCTTGCAGGTACACCGTGTGCGCAGGCACCGCGTAGCGACGCGCCAGGGCTGCGCGGACCGACACGGCGGTGACATCGGTGCCGGCGCCGGTCTCATGCATCAGTGCGCCCACCCGCTCGATCATCAGGTCGATGCGCGCACTATCGGCGTCGCGGATGCGCTGCATCAGCGGCTCCGCCTCGGTCGCCATGGGGGTAAAGCGCGTGATGCCCTTTCCGCACAGGTACATGCGTCCCGGATTGTCGGGGTCGTTCACCTTGATGCCGGCGACCTTCAGGTCTTCGACCAGACTGATTATCTCCAACCCGAAGAGGGGGAAGACGCCGCGCGCGCGTGCCGAAGCCGCGAATCGCGCGTAGACGCTGAAGTCGTAGTAATTGCTCGAGCCCAGAACTTTCAGCCCGGCGTCTGCGGCCAAGTCGACGGCCTTGTCGACAGTCTCGAACGCGGAGAAGTTGGGCGGTAGGTGAACGTGAGTGTTGACCCTGGAGCACGTGACCCGCGCGAGGTCGTCCGGCTCCGTCCCATCCTGAACGGGCGCGTCCTGGGCGGCGCTGGCCGCGAACGAGGCGGTCGCAGCAAGGCCCTCGAGCCCGAAATCGGGGAGCGCGCGCAACGACACGAGCGGGTCGGGCCACTCTGAGCCAACCAGCGGGTCTGTTGCCATCTGAGGTTGTCGTCGCACCGGCGTTACTCCCTTGCCGATCGCGGGGCGACGCGAGCCTCCGCCTGGTGCCAGATCTCCTCCCGGCCTGACGGCTGGTGGATAGCACATTCCGTACTGGCGCGGACAACCGCTCGCATCTCGCTGAGACCGCCCGCGAAAGCTCCATGGGCCCTGGCCTGCACCAGCAGACTCCCGAGCGTGGTCGCCTCTGCCGGACCGGTGATGACCGGCAGACCCAGGGCGTCGGCCGTGAGCTGGCAAAGCAGGCGGTTGTGGACGCCGCCGCCTACCAAGTGCACCACGTCGACGTCCCGCCCGGTCAGGACGCGTGCCTCGTTGATGGTGCGCCTGTGGGCAAGGGCGAGGCTGTCGAGAACGCACCGAACGAGTGCTGCGGGTGTCTCCGGCTTCGGCTCGCCAGAGCGAGCACAGGCGTTGGCGATCCGGCCGGGCATGTCGCCAGGAGGCAGGAACACTGGATCGTCGACGTCGATGAGCGACCGCAGCCCGGGCAACCAGGCAGCCTCGGCGATGAGGTCTGCGAGGTCAGCCGGCTCGCCTGTGCGCACGAAAGCCGCAACGCACTCCTGCAGTATCCACAGGCCCATGACGTTGCGCAGGTAGCGGACCGTGCCATCGACCCCGCGCTCATTGGTGAAGTTGGCGCGGCGGCTCGCTTCGGTGAGCACGGGTCGATCCAGCTCTAGGCCGACCAGCGACCACGTCCCGGAGGCGATGAAGGCGAAGCGCTCAGAGGAGGCCGGGACGGCGACGACTGCCGACGCCGTGTCGTGCGAGCCCACAGCTGTGAGACTGACCGGGCCCTTGAGCTCGGTCTCACGCATCACCTCGGGAAGGAGGTCGCCGACCGGGTCGCCGGGATGCCTGAGAGTCGGGAAAAGGTCCCTGCTGATACCCAGCTCGGTCATGAGCTCGGCATCCCAGTCGTCGGTGGCGATTGACAGCAGCTGGGTCGTTGACGCGTTCGTCACCTCGGCACCGACCTTACCCGTGAGCCAGTACCCGAAGAGGTCGGGCATCAGCAACAGGGTGGTGGCCGCCTCGAGCTGTGCCGTACCTGCGGCCGCGACAAGCTGGTACAAGGTGTTGAACGGCAGGAGCTGGATGCCGGTGCGCCGGTAGAGATCGGCTGCGGGGATCTGCTTGAGGACCGACTCGATGACGCCCTCGGTGCGACGGTCCCGGTAGTGGACCGGGTTGCCGAGAAGTCGCCCGTCACGATCGAGGAGTCCGAAGTCGACACCCCAGCTATCGATGCCCACTGAGTCGAGCCTGCCGACATGCCTTCCGGCCTTTCTCAGACCATCAAGAATGGACCTGTACAACGCCAGAGCGTCCCAGTGCAACATGCCCCTGATGGTCACCGGTCCGTTCCAAAAGCGCGCTACTTCCTCTACGTGGAGCTCGTGGTCTTGCACCACGCCGAGCACCATGCGGCCGCTGGAAGCACCGAGATCGACCGCGAGGTGGCGTGTTGTCGAGGACATTTAGGGCGTGGGGACGACAATGACGCCACCGTCGAGGTGGAACGCGTCAGGAACCAAAGGCTCGATGCGCCCGTCCGCGATGGGGGCTGCGCCCTGGAAGTCAGGACTGATCACCATCCTCCTTTTTCAGGAGCCCCATCCCGCCTGGCTGCCCTCTGCCCTGAGTTCGATGATTCGCTCGGCATAGCCAGACCGGGCGTAGGCCGCGAGAGGATCTGGGTCGAGGTCCATCTCCTCTCGCACTTCGGCCAGCAACGGCCGTACGTCGGTGTTGTACGCGTCCATCAAGACACCGTGCGCACCGAGCACGTCGCCTACCTCTTGGCGCTCCGTGAGCGCGTCCCGATCTACGAGCAGTGCTTTGGCGGTCGCCTCCTGCACGTTCATGACCGAGCGGATCTCAGCCGGGATCTTCGACTCGAGGTTGTGACACTGGTCGAGCATGAAGGCGACGCCGCGGTCAGCCCCGAGAGCTGACGCGGCGACGACCTCGTTCATGATCCGGAAGAGCTGGAACGGATCTGCGGCACCCACCATGAGGTCGTCATCGGCATAGAAACGGCTGTTGAAGTGGAAGCCGCCAAGCTTCCCGGCCCGGAGCAGCGCGGCCACGATGAACTCAATGTTTGTGCCCGGGGCGTGGTGCCCGGTGTCAACCAGCACCTGTGCCCGCTCGCCGAGCTGGATGCAGTGGGCAAAAGAGGTGCCCCAGTCGGGCACGTCGGTGCTGTAAAAGGCGGGCTCGAAGAATTTGTACTCGAGCAGCATCCTCATGCCCGGGGGAAGCGTCCCGTACACCTCGGCAAGAGCCACCGCCATACAGTCCTGGCGTCTGGCGATGCTGTCCTGACCCGGGTAGTTGGTGCCGTCGGCAAACCACAGGCTCAAGATCGTCGAACCGGTCGCTTTCGCCACCTCGACGCACTCCTGCAGGTGCCCGATCGCGCGCCGGCGAACCGCCGGGTCCGGGTTGCAGACGCTGCCGAGCTTGTAGTCGAGCTCCTGGAAGACGTTGGGGTTGACGGCGCCGATCTCCACTCCGACGCTCCGGGCATGCTTGGCCAGGTCCTCGTAGTCGTCGACCCTGTCCCAGGGGATGTGGATGGCCACCGACGGGGCGATGCCCGTGAAGCGGTGTACCTGGGCGGCGTCGTCGATCTTCTCGTAGGGATTACGGGCCACGCCAGGCTGGGGGAACACCTTGAAGCGGGTGCCCGAATTGCCGTAAGCCCAAGAGGGCGTCTCAATCCGCTGCCGGCGTAGGGCTTCTCGAACCGCAGTTAGGTTGGTCATTTTCCTCATCTTCTCATCTGATGGCGGGCATCTCGCACTGCGTCGTCCGGCAAGACGGGTGACTCTCAGTCAAGGTGGAAAATCTCCGGGATGGGCACGATGCCACGGTCGGGAGGCCCGCCACCGAGCCCCACGAAGTACTCGGCCATCTCGGCTTGCCAGCGTGCGTTCACAGAGGTCGATTCCATCGCCTGCTGAGCCTCTTCCAGGTTCTCGCATTCGAAGTAACCGGTCAAAAGACCGGTCGCGTCGAGGAAGAGCGAGTAGTTGTGCCAACCGGCGACCGAAAGCGCTTGACGCATCTCCGGCCACACTGAGGCGTGCTGCTCCCGGTATTCAGGCAGGCGATCCGGGTCCACTCGGAGGTGAAAGCAAATACGTTGCATAGGAGGATATAGAGAGGCGAAGGGCGCAGGCTGCAGCCTGCGCCCTTCGGGGACTCATCTAGAAGTGGAACTGCGCGATGTTCGACTTGTTGAAGATGAACGGCATTCCTAGAAGAACGGTCTGGTCAGGACCAACCTGGTACTTCCCGAGTTTGCCGGCGGTGAAGCTCTGCCCCACGGCGTTGGTGATGACACCAGAGGCGAAGTTCACAGCCGCGTACGCGGCGAGGTAGCCGAGGTCAGCCGGGTTCCAAAGAGCGAACTCCGGGCAGGTCCCGTCCAGGACGTACTTCTTCATGGCCAAAGGCGTGCCCAGGCCGGTGAGGTGGACGACGCCGCGGTACTTGGCGGTGTCCAGCACCGCTGCCGCTGCCGCGATACCGACGGTGGTCGGCGAGATAATCCCCTTTAGGCTCGGGTACGCGGTGAGCAGGCCCTCAGTGACGGTCGTCGACGTGGCCGTGTCGTCCATGCCATAAACGATCTTGACGAGCTGGATCTTGGGGTACTTCTTCAGCTCCTGCTTCATGTAGCCGATCCAGGCGTTCTGGTTGGTGGCCGTGGGAGCTGCAGAAACGATGGCGAGCTGACCTGCGTCGCCCATCTCCTTGGCAATGACGTCGACCTCTATGTCGCCGATGCCCTGCGAGGTCGCCTGCTCGATCCAAAGGTCGCGGCACGCGGGGGCGTCAGAGTCGTAGGTGACGACCGTGATCCCTCTAGCCATCGCTCCCTTGAGCGTCGGGCAGAGCGCATCCGGGTCGGTGGCGGAAACGATGAGAATGTTGGCGCCCTTGGTGATGGCACCCTCGATGGCCGGGATCTGCGAGCTGGGAGTCGCAGCGGTCCCGCTGGTCTCGGTGCCGGACTCTCCCAACTGCCTCAGGGCCAAGAGGGCCCCACCGGTCTTGACGCTGTCGGACGTGGTGAAGTACGAGTTGCCGAGGTTCTTCGGGATCACAAATGCCTTGAGGCCCTTCTCGAGGGGCCGGGTTGCGTTGGCAACCCGAGGCGAGGATGCCGCCGTCGCAACGCCGGATACGGCAACCATGCTCGCTATCGCAAGGCCCACCGCCACCGCACCCAGCAGCGAGACTCGTAGACGGCTCTTAATAGGGCTGTTCATAAGTTGAAGCCTCCCTTTCAGTTCCGACCGACAACAATCGGTTGGATTACGGTTGCATGAAATCGGCAACCACACGGAACTCTACAACGGCATTGAATCGTTCGCAATAGGCTAATTCTAGGGGAAAACGCGCCGGGGACGCACGCACGCCCGCTGCCGGCAGCTGCTCCCAATGGACCCAAGACAAACCCGGACCGCCATCGCGTCAAAGAGGGCCGACCGTCCTTCCGCGACATGGCCAACCAATGACAACCGCACTCCCCCGACGGTCCAAATATCGTCGCAGCAGCTTATGCCTCAACTGGCAAAGGACATATAGGCCCCAGACCAGCTCAAATAGAGGGCCCTCCCTGCCCAGACCTAGTACTGATGTTGCTCGTTTCCAACGGTCGAACCGCCGACCCGCTGTGCACAATGACCGCTTCTGGTACTTGTTGTCGCAGGCGATGACGCCCGGCTCGAATCCGCGCCCGGAACTCGGGCACGCTGGGCACGAGCACGCTGAGCAGCAGCAGTCCGCCTATCACGATGCCGCTCGCCTGCTGGGGAAAGCCCGTCAACAACAGCGCGTCCAGCAAGCCGGAATAGATGAGCACCGCGAACACCACGCCGACCATAGAGCCCTTGCCGCCGAAAATTGACACGCCACCCAAGAGGACGATGGCAACCACGGAAAGGACGAGTCCCGTCCCGTTGTCGTACTCAGCGGTAGAAAGCCTGAACGTGTAGAGAATTCCAGCGCCCGAGCAGACGATACCCGAGACTATGTAGAGGATCATCTTCGTCCGCTTGACGCGGAGCCCGGAGAAGATCGCTGCCTCCTGATTGGCCCCCATGGCGAACAACGACCTTCCGAAAGGGGTGAAGTGCAGCACGACGCCAAAGATGACCGCCAAGACGAAGAAGATTACCGTCGAGTACGACAGCCCGATGCCAGGCACGCCGTACACCCCGAGGTTGGTATAGGTGGAGGGAAAGTTCGAGACGATATTCGAGCCGAGGAGGATCTCGGCGATGCCGGCATAAAGCAGCATGGTGCCGATCGTCACGGCGATCGATGGCAAACCAACGCGCGTGACAAGAAAGCCGTTGAACGCCCCGAGGAACGCGCCGCAGATCAGGACCACCACGATGATCGCGGGCATCGGCCAGCCGTGCATCCACAGGAGGCCGAGCAGGCTGCTCCCGAGGCCGAGCGTCGACGAGACCGAGAGGTCGATCTCGCCCGTCACGACAATCAGCGTCATGGGGAGGGCCATGATCGCCAACTCACCGTTGGAGAGGCCCATGTTGAAGAAGTTGTAGTTAGTGAGGAACTGGGGCGACAGCACCCGCCCCACGATGAACACCACTACGAAGGTCGCAAACAGCGCGACCTCCCAGCGCGCCAAACCCCGGATGCCCGCGAAGCGGCCCGACCCAGCGTTCACCGGTTGGGGCTCGCCAACCCCAGGCGTCGATGACGGCGCCGGTGGCTCACCGGAAGAAGTTGGAGCCACTGTTGAGACGTCGACGGCAATCACGGGCTCAGGGTTCATGTCGGAACGTCCGTTTCCTCATGACCGCGGCGAGCCGGAGGGCAATCCCCCGGTCCAGGGTGATGGCGAGAACGAGAAGAAGACCGTCAAAGGCGGGGTCCCAGAACGGCGACACGCCGAGCGCGTAGAGGGCGGTGGCTATGGTCGAAAGGAGCAGAGCACCGAACGCAGCGCCCGCCGCGCTGCCGCTCCCGCCGAAGATGGCGACACCACCCACCACGACCGCCGTGACAACCGTCAGCTCGTAGCCCGTGCCCGCGGTCGAGTCGACCGTCCCGTAGAAGGATGCCCAGATTACTCCCGCGAGGCCCGCGATGGCTCCGCTGATGACATAAGCGCTGAAGACGCGTCGCGCGATCGGGATGCCGACCAGGCGGGCTGCCTCCGGATTCGAACCGATGGCGTAAAGCTCGCGTCCCGCCCTGAACGAGCGGAGAGAGTACGTGCCGATCGCGATGACAATCGCCACGCAGATCGTGACGTATGGAACGCCGACCACCGAATCGGAGCCGATCGCAGAGAAGTGCGCTGGCAGCGAACTCGCGACCACCTCCCCGCCACCAATGATCGAGATGTCGACACCGCGGATTATGTAGAGGGTGGCAAGGGTGACGACCAGCCCCGGCACACGGGCAAACGCCGTGATGGCGCCGTTGACGACGCCGCACACGAACCCGATCCCGATGCCGACGAGGAAGACGACCGGAATGGGAATCCCGTGCACCTGCCCGAAGAGATTGGACGAGACATAGGCGGACAGGCCCAACACAGATCCGACAGAAAGATCCATCTGCCGGCTGACCACGACCATCGTCTCGCCTAAGGCCAGCAGGGCATAGATCGTGGCGTTCAGCAAGACGAACTTGATGTTCTGCTCTCCCAGGAACCGGGGCTGAATGCTTGTGGTCACAGCAATGAAGATGATGAGGACCACGATGATCCCGTACTCGCGAAGACGGAACACCATGTCGACCAGCCGTTGCGGGCTGCCGCCGGCTGGCACGAGAGCCGCGTCCTGGCTGCTCATCTCTGCCACCAACCGCGAGTAGCGCCGTTGGGCGATCGTGTGATCATGCCGCCCCGGGTCCGACCGCGTCCGTCGTCACAAGGCTGCCGGCGTCCTGGTGCTGCCCTGTGGCCGCAGCCACGATTCGTTCCTCGGAAACCTCGCTGTGAGAGAACTCGGCGACGAGCTGCCCCTCGCGCATGACAAGGGTCCGGTTGCCCATCCGCAGGACCTCAGGGAGCTCCGACGAGATCATCAGGATCGCGACGCCTTCTTCGGCCGCGAGCCGCTCCAGGAGTCGATGCACCTCAGCCTTCGTCGCCACGTCAATTCCCCGTGTCGGTTCGTCGATGACGAGCAACGACGGGTTCCGACCGAGCCATTTCGCGAGAACGAGCTTCTGCTGATTCCCCCCGGACAACGTCGAGGCGTTGCCGCTTAGCTTTCCGTACTTGAGACGGAGCCGGCTTGCCCAGTCAGCCGCGAAGTCCCGCTCGAGGGCGCCCCAGATGAGTCCTTTGCGTTTCAGGTGGTCATGGGATGCAAGGGCTATATTGCGGTCGATCGCCATCGCCATGACCAGACCCTGCTGGCGCCTGTCTTCGGGGACGAAGCCGACGCCGGCAGCGATGGCATCGATCGGCGACCCCGACCGCAGCCGTCGTCCGTTGATCGATACGCTCCCGGCGTCGCGACGATCGATCCCAAAAATGGCCCGCGCCACCTCGCTCCGGCCGGACCCGACCAGGCCGGCGAGCACAACGATCTCACCGGACCGCACCGTGAAGGACACGTCGGTGAAGACACCCTCGCGGCTCAGGTGATCGACTGCGAGAACTACATCGCCAATCTGTTGACTGCCCCCGGCGGCCCGGTCGACGACCTCGCGACCCACCATCGCCTGGACGAGGTCGTCTGCGACTAGCCCAGCAAGCGGCTTTGTGAACACGTGGCGACCATCGCGCATCACTGTGACCCGCTGGCAGACGTCGAACACCTCTTGGAGACGGTGCGAGATGAACAGCACCGCCGTGCCTTCGCAACGGAGCAGTTCGACGATCTCGAACAGGCGGTCGACCTCGTGGGCGGACAACGCTGCAGTTGGCTCGTCCATCACAATTATCGACGCCTTCAGCGAAAGCGCCTTTGCGATCTCCATGATCTGCTGGTCGGCGACCGAGAGCCCTTTCGCGATCCGACGAGGGTCCAGCCGAACGCCGAGACGGTCGACGACGACGGCAATCTCCTCGTTCATCGTCTTGAAGTCGATGCGCCGCCCGCTGCGCAGCGGTTCGCGACCGATGAAGACGTTCTCGGCGACGCTGAGGTCGGGAAACACAGATGCTTCCTGGTGGATGACGGCGATTCCAACGGCTCGGGAGGCGGCGGGGCCGTCCAGTCTCACCTCCCGGCCGTTGACAACGAGGCGACCGCTATCGGGCAAGTGGACGCCAGCCAGTATCTTGACCAGTGTCGATTTACCGGCCCCGTTCTCTCCGACAAGACCATGCGTCTCACCCCAGTGCAGCTCAATGCTGCCGTCGACGAGAGCGTGCACCGCACCGAACGACTTTGTCGTGTGCTCGAGGACCAGAGCCGGCCCCGACGCGCCTTCGCCAAGCCCCAAGACGTCGTCGACAACCGCAGGCTGGGCGCCGTCGATAGATGACCCCTCCTCTTCTTGGTCGGCGGAGCCGTGGGGACTGCTGGTGGGGTCACCGGGTGTCGGGCTGGCGACCGTCATCTCGACGTGCTTCCTCGCATCTCGCCCTCCGCCCCGATGACATCGTCGTCTGGACCGACTGGGCGCCAGCCGCCGCCCAGTCCAGTGTCTCGTCCCTGATTTACGACAAACGCCCTCGTATACCGTTTCGACGATGATGTCGTCGCCATTTCTCCAGCCTGCGAACCCTGCCAGTCTGACGACATTCCTCGGTCTCAGCCTTCTTCCGCAAAGGAATGAATCGTTTCAAGCCGGGCACACAACAAACACCTGCTGCGGTCCCATTGGAACAGCCGCCAAAATGTTCCCACGCTAAGGTGGTCCGATCCACCCTGCTCAAGTTCCTACGGGATCGAACGCTAACGATGCAGCTATTCGCTGTCAAGGGACCGGACAATGACCAAGGACGGCCCCCCCACAGGCACTGACGATGAGGTCTCCGGCGAAAGAGCTGGACGAGAGGAGTGGAATCGTTCGGGCTCTTCTGGGACCGATCGCACTTCGGCACTACGTCGGGTCACCATCCGCGAGGTCGCCAACATGGCACAGGTATCCCTCGGCACGGTATCGAACGTGCTCAATAACCCCTCCGTCGTAGCCCCCAACACGCGCAAGCGGGTCCTCGATGTGATCGACTCGACACGATTCGTTCGCAACACGGCAGCACACCAGTTGAGAGTGGGCAAGAGCCGTACGATCGGCGTTGTCTTGCTGGACATTGCGAACCCGTTCTTCACCGAGATCGTCCGCGGAGCCGAGCACGTGCTGCGTGACCAGAACTACGTCCTGATGGTCTGCTCTACGGACGAGTCGGTCAGACGTGAGCAGCGCTACCTCCGCGTGCTCGAGGAACATCGAGTGGACGGCCTTCTGGTCTCTCCGGTCGACAGCAACCTAGAGAGCGCCGTCGGGCTGGCGGCCCGCGGCATACCGACTGTTCTATTGGACCGGGATGGCAGCAGCCACGGACTGTGCTCCGCCGCGGTGGACGACATTCGAGGTGCCGAACTTGCTGCTGACCATCTCTTCGGACTGGGGCATCAGGCGATCGCACTCGTCAACGGCCCGGCGACGATCCGACAATGCATCGACCGCAGAGAAGGCGCCAACCGGTCGGCATGGCGGGCCCGTCGCGGCCGCAGCGCCTCGCTCCAAGAGATTGTCGTGGGCGCTCTCACAATCGACCGTGGCGAGGGTGCGGTGGCGGCGCTCCTTGCTGCTGAGCCCCGGCCGAGCGCGGTGATGTGCGCCAACGACCTTCTCGCCTTCGGAGTACTCCGGGGTCTCGCCGCGGCGGGAGTGGCCGTTCCCGAACAGATGGCCGTCGTCGGTTACGACGACGTGGTCTTCGCCTCGATGCTGTCGCCCCCGCTCAGTTCTGTACGGCAGCCCAAGTACGAGCTAGGCGTCGCCGCCGCCGAACTGCTCCTCGAGGAGGTGAGCGGCGCACCGCATGAGCATCGGGCCGTCCGCTTCGAACCCGAACTCGTGGTGCGTGCATCGAGCACACCGCGCGCGTGAACGGTCCACCTGTGCAGTCTCTCGGTTGACTGGACCCTTACCGGAGGGGCGAGAATTCAGCGGCAACTCCTGGGGCACCGCGAAGGGGGCAACACCGTGACCATCACCGGTCAATCAGCCCGCGATCGATCCTTCCACCACGCATCGAGGCGTCGCAGGATCTCCTTCTCGTCCAGCAGTCCCTCGTCCAAGCGGATCTGTAACAAGAACTCCAGCGCGGCACCCACGTCGCGACCAGGGGGAATGCCGAGATGTGCCATCACCGCGATGCCGTCCAGCTGTGGACGTATGGCGTCCAACTCCTCCCGCTTGCGGAGCTCCACGAGACGTCTTTCGAGTTCGTCGATTCGCAAGGCGAGCTCTTTCGCCTTGGTCTCGTTGCGCGTCGTGCAGTCGCAGCGGGTCAACTCGTTCAGACGGCCTAGCAATGGACCGGCGTCGTGCGCGTAGCGGCGCGCCGCCGAGTCGGTCCAGCCCATCTTGTAGGTGTGGAACCGCAGGTGAAGCTCCACCAGCCGCGCGACATCTTCGATGACGTTGGTGGGATAGCGAAGCTCCTGCATCCGTTTGCGCGTCATCCTGGCGCCGACCACGTCGTGGTGGTGGAAGTGAACCCCGCCTGGGCCGATCGAGCGTGTCGCGGGTTTGCCGACGTCGTGAAAGAGCGCGGCCAGACGAAGAACTCTCTCGGGGCTTGTCTTCTCGACGACCGCGATCGTGTGAGCCAGGACGTCCTTGTGACGCTGGACCGGATCCTGCTCGAGCGCGAGCGCTGGGAGCTCGGGCAGGAACTCCTCGGCCAGCCCTGTGCTGACGAGGAACCAGAGACCTGCTGCTGGGCGGGGCAACAGGAGCAACTTGTCCAACTCGTCCCTTATTCGCTCCCTGGAGACGATTTCGAGTCGGGCACGCATGGACTCGACCGCTGCCACCAGCTGAGCGTCCGGATTGAGTTCATAGCCGGCTATGAATCGGGCAGCTCGGAGCATACGCAGGGGATCATCCGAGAACGACACCTCCGGTTCGAGCGGGGTACGCAGGCGCCTCTCCGCGAGATCGGTGATGCCGTTGAAGGGATCGACCAGTACGAGGCCCGGTAAACTGAGGGCCATCGCGTTCACGGTGAAATCCCGGCGCGATAGGTCGGTCTCGATGTCGTGGCCGAATCTGACCTCGGGCTTGCGGGACTCGGGCGCGTAGGCCTCCGCCCTGTGAGTCGTTATCTCGAAATGGCGCCCGGCGCGCCTGAGCCCGATTGTTCCGAATCGTTTGCCCTGGTTCCACATGGCATCGCTGAGATCCGCGACCAGCGCCTCGATTTCGTCGGGAGTCGCGTCCGAGGTCAGGTCGATGTCGACCTCCGGGCCGGGTTCGACACCACCGGGGCGCCCCGCGATGCCGTCACGCACGGGCCCACCGACGAGGAAGATCTTCTTACCGGCAGCCTCGAAACGCTCGGCAATCGGCCACGTCGCCTCGAGAACCGCGCGCAGGCGCTCGGGGACCACGGTCGGAGGTGCCGGCTTCTGGCTCATCTTTTGAACGCGGCCCGATGGTATCGACCGGCCGTAGCGACGACTTCACGTACATACTGAGTCGTCTCACCCCGTGAGGCGGCTTCAGGGCGATAGTCGGCTCCGCCGAGCGTAGCCACGCACGCGCCGACGCAAAGGGCCAGCGACGCCAGGTCGTAGCCTCCTTCGAGGAAAGCAACAAGACGGCCAGGCGACACGAACTGCAGTGCTCGCGAGGTCAGGTCTGCGAAATCACCCGCGGTGAGCCCAAGATCGGTCAAAGGATCAGCGCGATGAGCGTCGAATCCGGCGGAGATGAGCAGCCACTCAGGGGCAAACTCCTCAGCCAGCGGCGCCACAAGCTCGTCGAACGCCAAGCGGTAGGCGTCCCCTTGAGTTCCGGCAGGAAACGGCAGGTTCACCGTCGCACCCATCCCCGCGCCCACCCCGACTTCGCTCAGGGCGCCACTCCCGGGGTAGAAAGGGAACTGATGGAGCGAAACGTAAAGGACGTCGGAGCGCTCGAAGAAGATCTCTTGGGTGCCGTTGCCATGGTGCGCGTCCCAGTCGAGCACCATTACGCGCTCACCACGGGCCGCGATCGACCCCGCCGTGACGGCCACGTTGTTGAACAAGCAGAAACCCATCGCCCTTGCCCCGAGCGCGTGATGCCCCGGGGGCCGCACCGCCAGGAAGGCGACGTCGCCTTCCCCCTTTCGCAGACGTTCAACTGCGTCCAGGCCGGCACCAGCGGCGCGGAGCGCCGCGTCGAAGGAAGCGGGGACCGCAACGGTGTCCTGATCTAGGTGTCCGCCGCCACTGAGGCAGTGATCCTCGATGCGTTCTATGTAGGACGGGTCGTGGACGATCTCAAGCTCTGCGGCTGTTGCGCGGCGGGGTTCGAAGGGGACTGTCACTTCGGCTGCTGGCGAATTTTCGACGCCGGCGAAGACCGCCTCCAGACGCTCCGCGCGCTCGGGGTGCCATTGCCCTGTGGCGTGCGCCGCGAACTCCTCATGACGTCCGAACAGCACTGGCATTCTACGACCGTACCGCCCTCCGAGATCCTCCGCGCTCTGGTCCACCTGTATGAGCCTGCTGCGCACAGATAGGCTCGCTGCGTCTCGCGTGTCCGATCGGAGGACAAAACCGCCGTTGCCGTCCGCTTCATGGCTCAGGGATGCCCAGTCGGCTCTGACGTCGCTCGGGTGGCTCACCGCACGGGCTTTGCTCGCCCTGTTCGCCGCTGGCGCCCTGGTCCTCGCCACAACCTCGATCGGGAACTTCCGTCCGGCCGGAGCTCAGCCCGTCCCGAAAGGTCTCGTCACGCTCGTATCGCAGAGCCCCTGGGTGGAGAGCTCGAGTGTTCCCATTCGTCTTGGTCTCAGGGTGCGTTCGCCGGTCGCAGCCAACGATCTCCTCGTCGACGTGGCTCTCTACACCGAACCAGACCAATCGGCCCTGGCGAGCCGTTATGAGTTCAACACTACGCTCACGGGACAGCTCGCAGGCCTAAACCAGCTCGCGCTCACAACGTTCTCGCTGAGCTCCGTCAGCGAGACGCACGCCTCGGTGGAGATATACGTGACAGGGTCCGAGCTCTCCGGCCAAGTCCCGACAGGGGTCCCTTCGGATCAGGTGTTCCAGCTCCCTTGCCCACCGCGATACGGGGGCTGCGGGGGCGTCTATCCGCTGCAGGTGTCCCTCGTCGACGTCTTCACCGGCCAGCCGGTCACCATCGACTCCTTCACGACGTACCTGATCGTCGTCCCCTCGAAGGTCGCTCCCCAAGAACGCCTCCGTTTCTCGTTCGTCGTGCCGGTCGGCGTGCCGCCGGCGTTCACGCCTGCCGGAGCGCCAAAAGTACCCCGCGGAACCCTCACCCGGATCGAGACTGTCGTCCGAGCAGAAATGAGCTGGCCTCAGGCGCCCCTCACAGTCGACCTCTACGGGCAGACCCTGCTGGCCGTGGCTCAGAGCAGGAAGAACTTAAGGCTTGCCTCAGCGCTCGCCGCCCATCCTGACATCGTCGTGGGCGGGCCCTTCAGTGCCGTCAATCCGACCCGGCTGATCCGCGCCGGTCTCGGAAGCGACCTTGCGAGCCAGTTCGCCCGCAGCGACCAGGTCTTCACGAAAGTGCTCCGCGCATCGGCAAGCTCGGGCATCTACATCGCAACCACGCCGATCGGCGCTCACGGCGTCGCAGAGCTCGCCGCCGACGGCATTACGCGCATCGTCGTCCCCCAGAACAATCTCGCTTCGGTCCCGAACTCCAAACCGGCGACAACCCAGTGGCCGTACACCTTGTCGGCCCCGTTCCGAATCGCGGGCTCAACCATCGAAGGTCTGCAGGCCGACCTGGGTTTGGCGACACATCTGACTGCGCCGGGAAGTCCCGCGCTCGGGGCGCAACAGTTGCTCGCTGACCTTGCCGAGCTCTACTTCGACTCGCCCGACTACCCGCAACCGAGAGGCGTGGCCCTGGTTGCTCCTGACTCCTGGGCGCCCACGGTGGCATTCCTCAACGCGACGCTCGGGGGACTAGCCTCGAGCCCAATTGTCACAACCGTTCCCCTCGGCCAACTCTTCCAAACAGTCGGGGGGGGAACCTGCCAAGAACCACCCACCGTCATCACGGGCTGCTCACCTGCCGTTCGTTCGATCGTGAGCCCGACGCTCACTGGAGTGTCGATCACCTCCGGTCAAGTGCAAGCGGCTCGTGGTCAGCTCGCGGAGCTCTCTTCGGTCATCCCGAGCGACACGACCACGATCAACGCGCTCGAGGACGGGATCTTGCTGACCGAGACCGCCGGCCTCGACACCGGCGCTCGCCAGGCGTACCTGTCGGCTCCCCTCGCAATGTTGGACAAACTCGGGTCCGAGCTCAGTCTGCCGGCGGGTCGGACCGTGACAGTGACCTCCTCCTCGGCCAGGCTCCCGATCGCCATCACCTCGACCTCGAGGACGCCGCTTCACGTCATACTCTTGGTCTCGGGTCCGAATCTGACCTCATCGACCGATGTCCCGGTTGTGCTCAGGCACGGCACCACCAGCTTCATCGTCCGCGTGGGGACTCGCACGTCGGGTGATTCCAACCTTCAGCTGGAACTCGTCTCCCCGGGTGGTCTCCTCCAGCTCGCAAGCGCCGAGTTCACTATCCGCTCCACGGCGATCTCGGGCGTCGCGATCGTCCTCACCGCTGGCGCGGGGGCCTTTCTCCTTTTCTGGTGGGTCCGGTCCGCGTCGCGGCGCCGGCGCCGCCACGCGGCGCGACGTGGCCGCAGCCATCAGCACGAACCGATGTCGGGCACCCTCGCGGAACCGGCCTCGTGAGGCACAGGCGGCGGCGCTCCTACGGCCGCAACAATCAAAGGACGCTCTACCGGGGGCGCCTGCCGCGCACCCTCCCGGGAATACCCGCACCGTCCGGACTCACAGGTATCCGGGGTCCCGCGCAAGGAACCCTTGGTTCTGCGCGGCCAGCACCGGGCGACCGCGCTCTTAGCAGCCCTCCGCGCCGCGGTCTGGGAACTGCCACGGCCTATGTCGCCGCCGGCACGCTCCTTTCGCGGGTAACCGGACTGCTGCGCATCCTCGTTGCGATCTACGCCCTCGGGTACTCGACGCTTTCCGACTCATTCAACCTCGCCAATAACACACCGAACATCGTGCACGATCTCGTGCTGGGCGGAATCCTCACGGCAACATTCGTCCCGGTCTTCGTCTCGCGCCTGGCGACGCGTTCGGAACAGGAAGCTGTCGAGTCGATCTCCGCCGTGTTGACGTTGGCAGCCTGCCTGCTGCTAGTCGCGACTGTCGTGTTCTTTCTCGCCGCTCCTTTGATAATCGACCTGTACACCGTCGGCAGCCACGGTCCGGGGATCGTCACCGAACGTCAGGTGGCCACGTATCTCCTGAGGCTCTTCTCGCCGCAGCTGCTCGCGTACGGCGCCATCAGCCTGATGACTGCCGTGCTGAACACCGCTCGCCGTTTCTCGGCGCCCGCCTTCGCCCCGATTCTCAACAACATCGTCGCCATCGGCATCCTCCTGGCTTTCGTCGCAGTCGGTCACACGCACAACCTCGCTACGGTTCAGCACGACCATGGGCTGCTGTTGCTGCTCGGTATCGGAACGACGCTCGGGGTTGTGATCCAGGCCGGCGCCCTCGTGCCAAGCCTGCTGGGCTGCGGGCTGCGAATCCGCCTTCGCTGGAGTCCAAACGACCCCGCCGTGCGAGAGATCGTCAACCTCTCCGGCTGGACCTTCGGGTTCGTCATCGCCAATCAACTGGCTGTCTTTGTCGTATCGGCGATCGCTGTGAGCATAGGTACGGCGTCGCTCACCGCCTATACGTACGCGTCGATCTTCTTCCAGCTGCCTTTCGGGATTGTCGCCGTCTCGGTCATGACGACGATGGCCCCCGTTTTGGCGTCGCGTTTTACCAAGGGGGACACCGCTGACTTCGCCCAACAGTTCGGGCTCGGGCTTCGCCGCACGATGGCAGGCGTGATCCCGGCCGTCGTCGGCTACCTGCTCCTGGCCCGGCCTGCCATCTCTCTCATCTCCTTGGGTGCGGGAACAGCGCACCACCTGAGCGGAGCACACCTGACAGCAACAATGCTGGAGCTGCTTGCGTTGGGCTTGCCCGGATTCTGCATCTACCTGCTCGCAATCCTCGCCTTCCAGGCGATGCGCGACACGCGCACTCCCTTCTTCCTCTACCTCTTGGAGAACGGGCTTAACATCCTGTTGGCATTCGGTTTCCGCAGCTCGCTCGGGGCGAAGGGACTGGCGCTCTCACTCAGCGTCGCATACACGGTCGCCGCGGTTGCGGCGCTGGTCGTGCTCAGGAACCGCGTAGGCGGACTCGGCGGGTTCGTTGTGGGCCGCTACGTGTCGCGAACAGTGGTCTGCTCGCTCGTCATGGCCTTTGTCGTCGCTCTGGTGCTCGCGGGTGTCGGGTCGGACCAGGGAGTCGGACTCTTGGCGCGCGTGTTCGTCGGTGTCTTGGCGGGCATCATCACCTACGTGCTTGCGGCAGGACTCGCCGGGACCTTTGTCAGCTGGCAAACTTCCCGGAGGGGGCAAGCGATTGCAGGAAAGGGACGTCATGGCCGGGATCCGAGTCGTCACCGATAGCGCGGGGGATATACCCGCGAGTCTCGTTGCGGAACATGACATCCGGATCGTCCCACTCGACGTCCGACTCGGTACGTGGGGACCCGACGAGATGAGGTTGATCGAGCCCTCGGAGTTTTGGCGTCGGTGTGCCATGACTGCGGCCCTGCCCGAGACTTCTGCGCCATCACCGGGAGCCTTCGCAGAATGCTTCACGCAGGCGGCAGATGACGGCTGCAGCGGCGTTGTGTGCCTTACGCTCTCGGCGAGCCTGTCCTCGACCTATCAAGCCGCTTGTGCCGGTGCCGACGAAGTGCAGGGGCGCATCGAGGTGCGGGTGGTGGACACTCGCACCGTGACCTTGGGCCAGGCGATGGTCGTGTTGGAAGCAGCAAGAGTCGCGAAGAGCACCGATGATCTAGACGCGGCCGAAGCGGCTGCCCGCGCCGTTGTCCCGCGGATAAGAGTGTTCGGGGCTCTCGACACCACGGACAATGTGCGCAAAGGCGGCCGGATAGGGGCGGCGAAGGCACTCTTGGGATCGCTCTTGTCGATCAAGCCGATCATCGAGATCCGAGACGGAGTGGCCGAAGCCGAGTCGCGACAGCGGACGCGCGCGGGTTCGCTCGAATACCTCGTCAACAAGCTGAAGCAAGCTGGCAAGTTGGACGGCCTGGCTGTGGCACACGCCGCGGCACCTGATATCGAGGCGTTCTTGGACATGCTGACCGGGATATATCCCCGCGAGGAGATTCTCATCAATTACATCGGCCCGGTGATCGGAACCCACGCCGGGCCCCGCTGCGTGGGGATCTGCTATCGGCTTGCGGAAACCAGAGACGGCTAACCTACTGCACATGTCTTCTGAACCGGCTCCCAAAGACGACTGGGCTGCACAACTGACTGATAAGGTCGGACAGCTCGTCGAGCTCGTCCGTGACCACACCGTGCGGCCGGTCGAGAAGCTCGTCCGCACAGCCATCTTCGGCGCGTTGGCCTTCTCCGTTGTGATCTTCGTCCTCATCGCACTCGTCATTGGCGTCATTCGCCTGCTCAACAACGAGGTCTTCGACCAGCGCGTGTGGGCGAGCTACCTGTTGATGGGTGGAATCTTCGTGGTGATGGGGACGTTGATCTCCAGGATGCGCCACAGCCGGAGCTAGCCGGCGGGCGGTACGAAGGGAAGCGACACAAGTGGAGTCCGGCGCGATACGCGACGTGGTGATTCTCGGCTCAGGCCCTGCTGGCTTGACGGCTGCGATCTACTCCGCGCGTGCCGACCTCCGGCCGCTCGTGCTGGAAGGTGAGCCTTCGTCATCGAGTGACCAGCCAGGCGGCCAGCTCATGCTGACGACCGAAGTTGAGAATTTTCCCGGCTTTGCCCATGGGGTACTGGGTCCCGAGCTCATGATTTCGATGCGAGCCCAGGCTGAGCGATTCGGCGCTGAGATAGTGACGGAACGGGCATCGAGGGTCGACCTGACCGCCGCGCCTTTCGGTGTCTGGATCGGCGATCGTGATGCGCCCGAGCCGACACTGAGAACCCGGACGCTGATCATCGCGACCGGCGCGCGGGCACTGATGCTCGGACTTGAGAGCGAGTCCCGGTTGCTGGGTTATGGGGTCTCGACATGTGCGACCTGCGATGGTTTCTTCTTCCGGGACAAGCGGATCGTCGTTGTGGGTGGTGGGGACTCCGCGCTCGAAGAGGCACTGTTCCTAACGAAGTTCGGAGATTCAGTGACCGTTGTGCACCGGCGCAAAGAGCTTCGAGCGTCCAAGATCATGCAAGACAGGGCGTTCCTGAATGACAAGATCACCTTCCGCTGGGACGCGGTCGTCGTCGACGTGCTCGGCAACGAACGCGTAACCGGACTGCGGATAAAGGATGTGAACACCGGCGAGGAGTCCGATCTCCCCGCAGACGGCGTCTTCGTCGCCATCGGGCACGCACCGAGCACGGAACTGTTCCTTGGACAGCTCGAGACTGATGAGGCCGGCTATCTCGTCACCCACGGAGGCACAAAGACCAACGTCCCGGGCGTTCTTGCGTGCGGGGATGTCCAGGATCATGTCTACCGGCAGGCTGTCACGGCAGCCGGTTCCGGTTGCATGGCTGCAATCGAAGCCGAGCGGCACCTCTCGTCGCTCGCACAGACCTGACACGCAAGGAGATTGGAATGAACGACGTCATTACGGTCAGTGACGACACTTTCGATGAGGCGGTTGGCCTTTCGGACATCCCTGTAGTCGTTGACTTCTGGGCTGAATGGTGCGGCCCCTGCAAGATGGTGGCTCCCATCCTCGACGAAATCGCCAGCGCACACAGCGGCAAGCTCAAGGTGGCGAAGCTGAACGTCGATGACAACCCGCGTACCGCGCAGCGCTTCCAGGTGATGAGCATCCCCACGCTGCTGCTGTTCAAGAACGGTGAGACCCAGGCCCGGATCGTGGGCGCAAGAAGTAAGTCACAGATCATGTCGACGTTCGAGCCTCTTCTCTGACACAAGAACTGCCCTGATTCGATCGCTCTTCGTACTACCAGCGCTTGTCCGCCATCTCCTACGATGTCGGAGATGACCGAAGTGCCACAGAGCTCGGGCTTATGAGCCGTCCGCGGACGGCATCTCCCCGCGAAGATCTCCTGCCACTTCATGAGGGCGACTCGGGCAAGGCCGTCGTTGACCTGCAGGAGAGGCTCGGGCGGCTCGGGTTCCAGCATGGAGACGACCAGCTCGGTGCCTTCGGCCCTGGGACGGCGGCGGCTGTGCAGGTGTTCCAGTCCCAGCGCGGCCTCCGCGAGGACGGCATTTGCGACCACGAGACTTGGTCGAGCCTGGTCGAGGCTGGTTTTCGTCTCGGTGACCGACTCCTCTATCGTCGCAGCCCGATGTTGCAGGGAGACGATGTCGCTGAAGTGCAGCGGAGGCTGAGCGGTCTTGGGTTCGATCCAGGAGGGGTCGACGGGATCTTCGGTGACAACACCCACGCCGCGATCGCCGAGTTCCAGCGCAACATGGGTCTCGTCACGGACGGCATCTGTGGGCCGGTGACACTGTCTGAGCTCAAACGCGTAGCGCCGGTCCGGGGAGGTAGCGACCTCGTGACCCCGTTGCGAGAACAACTCAGGATCGCCGCGGCCTCGGCAACGCTCACCTGCAAGAAGATAGCCGTCGGGGAGGAGGGGGGGTTCGCGACGGGTGTGGCAGCAGTTCATCGCACCCTCCTGCTCGCCGGGGCACAGTCACTCGAACTGCACGATCCAGACCCGTTCGCGCAGGCTCAAGCCGCGAATACGGCACAGGTCGACTGTTACATCGGCCTGCGGCTGGAGCCGAGCCATGAATCGGTCAAGACGTACTTCTACCGCGGCTTCCGCTACGAGTCGGCCGCCAGTCGACACCTCGCTGAGCTGCTCTTACAGGCCGCAGCAAGCTGGCTCGACCTGCCGGAGGCCGGCGCGCACGGTATGGCCGACGTGATCCTTCGACGAACCGTCATGCCTGCCGTTGTGCTCGAGCTGGGCGCTCCGCACCAGGTGGCAATGAAGACTGCGGGCATCGCAAGAGCGGTTCAGGAGTCCCTTGAACGCTGGCTGACCACGAGCGGAGAGTGAAGTGGTCCACAACCTCATGCACAGGTTGTGGATCAACTTGGACCAACAGTAGAGGTCCAGAAGGTAACGGGAAAGTAAACTTTCGATGGTGTTACGGCCGTGAAAGATACTCTTACCAGGGAAAAGGCGTCCGGTTGTCGACTCTCGACGGCCTTGTGCACGAATTCACAGCCTGGGGATGACCCCGCGTTTGCGGACCTGGGCGAGGGGGCATCCACCTCAGCTTAAGGTTTCACCGACAATTACGCGGTAAATCCGTTCCAGGTCGTCCAATGTAGCGAACTCAATCACGAGTCTGCCACGCTTCCCGCCCATGTCGACTTTGACACGCGTGTTCAGGCGGTCTTCCAGGAGCTCCTCGAGATCGTGCACTCCTGGCGGCCGTAGCGATCGTCCCAACTTCGGCGCCGGGGTTCCGGGCGACGCACCTTGCTCTCCAGCGGGTGTTCCGCTCGGTTTGCCGGCCTTATCGAGCTCCCCCTCGCGCCCGTCTTCTTCCGCCTGCGCCCGTCGGAGCTCGTTTCGGACGAGGTCTTCGAGCGCGCGTACGGAAAGGCCGTTGTGGACGGCCTCGGCGGCAAGCCTCTCCTGCAAGATGCGGTCCGGAGTGCCCAGCAGCGCGCGTGCGTGACCAGCGCTCAGCTGGCCATCCCGGACGTATCGCTGGACCGTCGGAGGAAGCTGGAAGAGCCGTAGGGCGTTCGTGACACCCGTCCGGGACCGGCCCACCCTGCGGGCAACCTCTTCGTGCGTCAGGTTGAACTCCTCGATCAACTGTTGATATGCGCCGGCCTCGTCGAGGGGGTTGAGGTCTTCACGGTGCAGATTCTCCACCAGTGCTTCTTCGATGCTCATGGCATCATCGGCCACGTGCACGAGCGCCGGTATCGACTGCAGTCCGGCACGCCGCGCCGCGCGAAAGCGACGCTCTCCTGCGATCAGCTCGTAATCTTCCGGCCCGATTTCTCGCACGAGGATCGGCTGAAGAATGCCCACCGACTTGATCGAATCAACAAGTGCGGACAAGCCCTGTTCGCCAAACTGGTTACGAGGCTGGTACGGGTTCGGACGGATCCGCGCAAGTGGCACTTCACGGAGCATGGAACCGGTGGAGACCCCGGGTGTCGGCGGAATGAGCGCCCCCAAACCCTTGCCCAAACCGCTACGCCGGACCACCGCTGACCTCCTTTGCTAGCTCTCGATAGGCAATGGCGCCTCTTGATGCTGGCGAATGGACAGTGATCGGCTCACCGAACGAGGGTGATTCGGAGATCCGTACTGTGCGGGGAATCACATTCCTGCAGACAGCGTCACCAAAATGCGTACGAACCTCCTCGACCACGTGATCAGCCAACCTCGTCCGTGAGTCGTACATCGTCAACACCATTGCCGAAACCTCGAGCTCGGGGTTCAGGTTGCCGCGCACAAGCTCGACGTTCCTGAGCAGCTGACCAAGACCCTCCAGGGCGTAGTACTCGCATTGGATCGGCACGAGCACTTCGCTCGCCGCGGCAAGGGCGTTGACCGTTATCAGTCCGAGCGAAGGTGGGCAGTCGATCAGCACGTAACCGAAGTCATCCCGGATCGGAGCGAGCACGCGCTTCAGTCGGAGCTCTCGGCTGAAAACCGACACAAGCTCGATCTCGGCCCCGGCCAGGTCGATCGTTGCCGGTGCCAGGAACAGGTTCTTGATGCTCGTCGGCTCTACACAATCCTCGAGTGCGATGTCACGAAGAAGAACGTCGTACATCGAGTAGTCGAAGTTTCGACCCTCGATCCCGAGCCCCGTCGTGGCGTTCCCCTGTGGGTCCAGGTCGATGATCAATACTCTGTATCCGAGATCGGCGAGGGCGGCACCAAGGTTGATGGTGGTCGTCGTCTTGCCAACGCCTCCCTTTTGGTTGGCCACCGCGATAACTCTCGGCAGCGACCGCACCAGGGCGGGTTCCTTGTCTTTGACTCGTGCTAGCCAATCCTCGGACGACTTGAGCCCGGTGTAGGCACCGGACACGAGCTTCTCGAGTTCAGCTTGGTCTCTGCGATCCTCGTCGTCCTCTGGGTCGTTCATCACACCTTCGGTTCAAGGGAACTGTTCCACGTGAAACATCTGCCGGCGTTGGATAGCAGTCGCTCTAGGAGAACAGGACGGACTCAATCGGGAGCATAACGCGCGCGGCAGGCCGGACCCAGTGACTTGCCGGGGTTGCTGTTCGAGCTACCCCAAATCATGCGCGGTGCAGCATGGGCTCGAGTCGGGCAGCGACCGGTCGGTAGCGGGACACCGGAACCAAGTGGACGCCATGGAAAGCCCCGCACTCCCGGATGGCCAGCAACAGTTCGCAGGCGATGTCGATTCCGGCCTTAGGGTCCCGGTCAACTCGGTCGAAAATCTCACTCGGAATGACGATGTCGGGGATCGTTTTTGACAAACTACGAGCCATAGTGGAGCTGGCCAGAACTATGACGCCCGCATAAACGGCCATCTCCGGCCGTACTCTGTCGTTCCAGCGCAACAATGCCTCAAGAGAAAAACCGACCTGCACGAACAGAAAGTCGGCCTCCCGCTTCCAACTGGGGAGGTCGCCGAGGCCGGTCACCGCGCCCAGCCGCAACTTCCTGCCCCCGGAGAAACCTAGAGTGCTCTCGAACGCCCGGGCCTCGGTCAACATTGTCCGAACCGTGAGCTCGCTTGTTCGCCGGCCCACTCTTGGTTCGTCTCCACGGACCAAAAGGAATTGGTCTACTCCGTAAGCCTCCGCCGTCAGGAGATCCCGCTGGAAGCCGAGCAAGTTCCGGTCCCTTGCATTCAGACAGGCGATCGAACGACCGCCCATCGCCTGCACCTCATGAGCGACGGCAACACTGGAGACCGTCGCCCGGCCGATGTGGTTGTCCGGGATGAGAAACGTCCCGGCGATCGAGCTCAGGACGCCGATTTGGTGTCTCACATGCTTGAGGTCTGGTCGAGTAGCAGGCTCGATCTCGCAGACCAGCTCGAAGCCTGCTGTCGTCATCGGAGCTAACACTATCGAGGCGTGGCCTGCGGTCGTGGCGCTTGAGAAAAGAGCGGCCGCTTGGCGGGGATCCCGGGCCGGCGAGGATAGCGGTCCGAGCACTGAGATGCTTGCCGGAGCACAGCGAAGCCGAACTCGTACCTCAGGCCGACCTCAGGTACCAGACCGAGCTTCCGGCAACCCTCGACCGGCCACCTCGTCATTGTCGAGCACGACAAGTCACCGGAGGTGCCTGACTCTTCCCCGGGCGGCTCGGAAACTATCAGCCGGCCGCCCACCTGAAGGAATGGCGCCGCGCATTCGGCCGTCACCGCGGGCGGACTGAAGCTCCTAGCAACCACTGCTGCAAAGCATCCGCGATATCTCTTCTCGCGCGCGAGTTCTTCGGCTCGAGCATTGACGACCTCGACGCGCGCAGACAACCCGAGCTTCTCGACCGCCCATCTCAAGAAGTCAGCAGAGCGGTGCGCGGAATCGAGCAGGACGAGACGAAGGCCTCGGTCTTCGACCGCCAGCACGAGGCCTGGCAGCCCGCCACCTGATCCGAGCTCGAGAACGGGACCGTTGACGGCTTCCATCAACAGGACTTGCAGGAACTCCTCCGAGTGCGCCTTCTGCACCGCGAAGGGCAAGTTGCCTGTCAGGGACCGCTGCCGCGCCTCGGTGAGAACTGCCTCCAGGCAATCCTGATCATTGGGGAAGCTCATAGTTCAGCCTCTCCCTGGCAATGAAGCCTGGTGAGAGTCTGCCGCCCTCCGATTCAGCTCAGGTCTTCCGGCTCCCCGGATCCATCGCCATCCTCCTCCAGCGGAACAGCCGAAGGATCCTGAGCGGCGAGGACCGAGAGCGGACGAATGACAACGTAGCGTCGCGGCTCCATCCCCTCAGAGCTCGTCTCCAAGCCTTCAAGCTCATTGACAGTGTCGTGAACGACTTTCCGATCCGATGGAGACATCGGCTCCAGCGCCTCGGGTACGCCCGTACGCAGCACGTCCGCGGCGGCCTCGAGCACGAATTGGCGCAAGGCAGCAGCTCGGCGCTCGCGGTAACCGCCGACGTCCACGACAATCCTGCTCGTGTGCTCCTCCGTGTGCCGTTGAACGACCGTCCTCGTCAACTCCTGCAAAGCCTCAACAGTCGCACCCTTGGGGCCTACCAAGAGTCCGAGGTTGTCCCCATCCACGCTTATGTGAATGCCGTCGTCCTCAGTCCGGCGTGCAGTGGTTGTGGCGGCTATCCCGAACCGGGCGACGACCTCCCGCACGAAGTCAGTTGCGAGCTCCTGCTGGGTCTCGATGCTCATCTGCGCCTCCTTAGGTGATCCCGTGCCACAACCGACTCCACTTGAAGACTCGTCACCGGTTTCATTCGCGCTGCTCGCCTCACGCCCCCGGACAGCGCGGCCTCGGGAACGCGACCGTGGGCGAGCGCCTGTTGTTGGAGGCGCGGCTGCACCGGCGTCTCCGTCCGTCGCTGCTGCGGCTTCGGGCGCCCCACGCGAGCGAGCTTTCCGCGAGCCATTCTGACCCGGCCCTTGATCTTGGCGGGATTGACCGCGGGCTCTTCCGGAAGCGGAGTTCGCAGCAGCTTTGCCGCGGACTTCTTCACCTTCGTCTGTCTCGGCGGACTTGCGCGTCGGGCTTTCGGGGCGAGTCGCCTGTCGGCGGTGCACGCGCTCATTGACGCCCGACGGGGTTCTCGGCCGGCGCGAGGGCCTTTTTGCCCTGGGCTGAATCGGACGCACGCGAGCCCTTATCCTGGCGCCACTGCGCCGAAGACCGAACATGCCCGATTTCGGCTCCTCGACTATGACGATCTCGGCGTCTGTCTCGGCCACACCGAGCTGCTCAAGGGCTGCCTCGACAGCTTCCTCGACCGTTCTTCCCGTCATCTCGACCCATTCCACGGGCTATCGGCCCTTTCGCGGTCGCTTGTCCCTCGAGCGAGGCTGTGACTTTGAGCCGCCCCCCGAGCCGGCCGACCTGGACGCCTGCGGACCGGGTCTCTTCGCGGGTGCGGCGTTCTTGGAGCCGTTCTGGTTGACCGGCACCTTCGAGCCGTTGGTGGCGCGCTTGGGTCCACTTGCTCCCGTGGACCTTTGCGTCGCTCCCGGCGCGGGGCGGGTCGAGCCTGTATCCCCGCTCGCCTCGCGCATTCTCGCGAGAAAGCCTTTGCCACCTGCGGCATCCCGCGAGGCGGCGCCTTTGACAGCGTCCGGGCTTGGATTGAGCGCCTCCGCATGCTTGCGTTTGGTCAGCTCCTGAATGGCCTTCACGATTGTCGGGTCATGCTTGTACATCCACTCCTGCTGACCGACCCGGAACAAACTCGAGACGATGAAGTAGACACCGACACCTGCAGGGAGCGCGATGTAGAGCACCAGGAAGATGAGCGGCATGTACTTCTGCATCTGCTGCATCTGCTGGTTTGACGCCGCGGCGGCCGGGTTGCGGTTCGTCACCTGCCAGATCGACACGTACTGGAGGCCGACGGCGATCAACACGAGCAGCGCGTAGGGGAGGACATCAACCACATGCGGCTGATGGGTACGCACTGAATCCGCGAGATTGATGCCCAAGACGTGCATCTGGCCATGAGCCGCGACGAGGTCTCGGTACATCCGGCTTGTCTTCGGGATGTTCTGTGGCGTGGCCTTGACTAGCAGCTTGCCGTGAACGTAGATCTTCTGACCCTTGGCATTGAGGACGTCCGCTGTCTTGGCGAGGCCCCTCACGACGTCGTAGAGGACGATCAGGATCGGGAATTGGAGGAACATCGGCAAGCAACCACCTGTCGGGTTCACTCCGTTCTCGCGGTAGAGCGCCATCACCTCCTCGTTCATCTTCTGACGGAGCTCCTGCCTTTCCAGGGTCGGCATCCCGGGCTTGGCCTTGTAACGCGCCTGGATCTTCTTCATCTCTGGCGCTAGGAGCTGCATCCGCATCATGGAACGGGCACTGGCGCGGGTGAGAGGGAAGACAACGATCATCACCGCGATGGTGAGCAGGGCGATCGCTACGGCGTAGTTCGGGATCAGCCCGTAGAAGAAGGCGAGAACGTATCCGACGAGGACGAAGATCGGGTGCAGGACCGTGCCAATGATGGAGGTGCCGGCCTTTGCGGTGTGGGTCGCGGCAGCGAGAAACACGTCTGGCCTCAGCTCGGAACCGGGTCGAAGCCCCGGCTACCGAAGGGTCGACAGCGGGTGACGCGCTTCACAGCCAGCCAGCTCCCCCGCAATGAACCATGTAGCTCTATCGCCTCCACGGCATAGGCCGAACAGGAGGGAACCAAACGGCACGGTGACGGTCGGCCAGCGCGCAACGCCTGGTAAGCGCGCAAGAACAGCAACAACCCCCTGGCGAGCGGCGTTGGTTCCGCCTTGACAGTGCTCATCGAGCACCTGACTGGCTCGCCCGCTGCATCGCTTCGATCACTCTTGCCCTCAACTCTTGGAACGGAAGGTCGCGAACTCCCTGGTCAATGGCAACGAGATAAATCCCCGCAGGGATCGATGCCGCGTTCTCGGCTACTACCGCCCGTAACCGACGACGACAGCGATTGCGCGCGACGGCAGTTCCTACCTTGCGGGGCACTGCGAAGGCGACGCGCCGCGCCTCTTCGGCCTTCGTCACCGGCAGGAACTGTACTCTTACCGGCCCAGCGAAGACCCTCCGCCTCGAGCGGCGCAGCTCGGCGAAAACGCGGCGGCCGTGCACCGGCCGTGGACGTCGCACGTAATGCGCCTCTCTGAGAACTGGCAACTCACTGCCCATTGTTATTCGGAAGTCGCAACGGCGTCGTGCTGTGATTCAAGCTGACAGCCGGACGCGTCCGCGGCGCCGGCGCGCTCTCAGAACCGCGCGGCCCGCGCGTGTCGCCATCCGATGGCGAAAGCCATGTCTTTTCGACCTCTTGCGGGTGTTGGGTTGGAACGTCCGCTTCATCTCAGCCTCGTTTCGTCGTTCCGGTGCCGCGCGGTCTTGGTGTCTGTCGACGCGGCAACGGTCCGGTGAAGCAGGTGCAATCGACCCGCCTAGACGATGTCTGCATCTGGCGCGCGAAAACACAGGTCCACCAGACAGCAGGGACCGGCCGAAATAATTTAGCGCACGATCGACCTCTAGACCAAGCGGCAGCCCCCAGGCAAGCGGTGCACAGGGGCTGTACGATTCGCCTCACACCCTGCGAGCTCGCCCCGCTGTCCACACCTGTGGATGCTGGTGTGGAGAACTTCTTGACCGGAGGGCCTCGAGCTGGTGACAGAAGCACAGCAACTATGGAATGACTGTTCGGACGCTTTGCGCTCGCAGGTGTCTGAGGCGACTTGGCGTGCGTGGTTCTCCGCCATCCGACCGGTAGCGGTCACGAACGGCATTCTGGTCCTGTCTGTGCCCAGTGGCGTGGTTCGTGACCGTCTGGAAGGACGGTTTCACGGTCTTGTGCACGACGCTCTCCTCGACAGCTCGGGCAAAGAAGTACCTTTCCGCTTCGCCGTCCAGATCGACGACCCCGCTCCGGAAGAGGTCGCGACAAGCAGAGAGCTTGCTCAACTGAACGCCGAGGAACAGGCATCGGTCCAAGCTGCTCAGCACAATGGCGGGAGGACCGCTCCGGCGCGCCCCAAAGACGGGTCGAGTGCTGACGACGTTCCTTTGAACCCGAAATACACCTTCGACGCTTTTGTAACCGGGCCTTCCAACCGCTTTGCTCACGCCGCGGCACTTTCGGTAGCCGAGGCGCCCGCTCGCTCGTACAACCCACTCTTCGTTTACGGCGCGGCCGGCCTTGGCAAGACCCATCTGCTCCAGGCGGTCGGCAACTACGTACGCGAGAATTTCACGAGGATGAGGGTTCGTTACGTGTCGACCGAGACCTTCATGAACGAGTTCGTGGAAACACTTCGTGCCAAAGACGACATGGGGGCGTTCCGCAGGCGATACCGCGAGTGCGACCTTCTCCTCATCGACGATGTCCAATTCATGGACAAGAAAGAGTCGCTGCAAGAGGAGCTCTTCCATACCTTCAACTCCCTTTACGGCTCCTCCAAGCAGATCGTCCTCACCTCCGACCGAGCGCCGCGCGCGATCGCAACCCTGGAGGATCGCCTCCGCAGCAGGCTCTTGTCGGGGCTTACAACGGATATTCAGCCTCCTGAGCTGGAAACCCGCATCGCAATCCTGCGCACCAAGGCCGAACACGAGCACGCGGTCGTCAGCGACGACGTGCTGGAGCTCATCGCCACAAAGGTCAAGGAGAACATTCGAGAGCTTGAGGGCGCGCTCATCCGCGTAACGGCTTACGCCAGCTTGAACCGGCAGATGCTCACACGCGAACTCGCCGAGTTCGTTCTCGCCGACTTCGTCGGTTCCAAGCAGCCCCGGCAGATCACCGCGAGTCAGATCCTCGATATCAGTGCTCGTCATTTCGGTTTCAGCGTGGACGAACTGATCGGCCCGAGTCGGCGGCGTCCGCTTGTCATCGCCCGACAGATCGCGATGTATCTGTTTCGCGAGCTCACCGACTTCAGCTATCCGGCCATCGGACGGGAATTCAGTGACCGAGATCACACGACTGTTATCCACGCAGTCGAAAAGATCTCTGCCCTCATGAAAGAACGTCGACAGGTTTATGACCAGGTCACAGAGCTGAGTGTCCAAATCAAGAACGGTTTATGATCTGTGGATAACACGACTGTAACTGTGGATGATCCTCTTGTTGATCCCCAGGTGCTGACGCCCCACGAACGACAAGCTGTGCGATCAGAGGATAACCCCGCCCACGGTGCAACCCTCTCGAACAGGAAGAAGCCTGGGCTATCCACAATCCCCAGGACCTACTACTTCTATTTGTCTTTTTCTCTAATTCGAAAGGAGTAGAGCCTTCCGTGAAGTTCCGGGCCGATCGTGACACCCTTCTCGAGACTCTTGTCACAGCATCGAGGGCAACGAGCACTCGTTCTGGGCCGAGTTTCGGCGTTGCCGGGCTGAAGCTGCACTTGCGTGGGCAACATCTGGAAGTATGCGGCTCCGATCCCGATCTTGTGATCGAAGCCCGTTGCGAGGTGGCCGGCGACACCGACGGAACAGTGCTCGTACCGTCCCGGCTCGTTGTCGACATAGTGCGCTCGTTCGAGCCCGGGGCCGTGACCGTTGTCGCTGGTGAAGAGGACGTTCGGTTTTCCTCAGGACGAGCCGAGTTTCTTGTCAGGGTTGCCATCGGGGCCGAGATCACACGGCTGGGTGTGCCCGAACAAGAAGGGATCGAAATCCCGGGAGCCGTCTTTGCCGATGGATTGCGCCAGGTGGTGCGGGCGGCACTCGTCGACGATTCAAGGGCACCACAGCTGACAGGAGTGCTCATGGTCGCCGTCGAAAGGGGCCTGAGGCTGATTGCGACAGACTCGTATCGGCTCGCGTTCCGTGATTTCGCCGGCATGACGGTTGTCGAACCAGGCGGGCAAGTACTCGTCCCGGCAAAAGCGCTTGCCGAGGTGCAACGACTCGCTGCAGGTGGCAAGAGTGACGGGGACCGGACAATCATCTTTCGTCACAGTGATCTGGACGCGGTTTTCGACCTTGATGACGTCCGAATCACCACGCGGCTCCTCCGGGGTCAGTTCCCGGAGGTCGAACGGCTGATCCCCGCTTCTTACGCGTATCACTTGCATGTCGCGCGCGACGATCTCGAGGCTGCGTTGCGAAGGGTCCGGCTCGTTGTCAGGGACACCAAGGACGCCACAACACCAGTACGGTTGGCCCTTCACGCCGGTGGTGTCGACCTCACCGTGCTTACACCAGAGAGTGGTCGGGCCGAGGAAAGCGTCGAAGGGGACTTCGAAGGCGACGATCTGATGGTGGCTTTCAATCCGACCTACCTGTTGGACGGCGTTGAAGCAATTCGAGCCGACACACTGATCCTGGAAGTGAACGATCCGGGCAAGCCGGCCCTGGTGCGCGGTGAGGGTGAAGACGAGTACCGGTATCTCCTCATGCCAGTGAAGGTGTCCTGAGCACAAACAGGAAGTCCGCATGAACGAGACGCTGATCCTGCGGCTCGAGTTGCGCGACTTCCGCAACTTCAAGGCCATTGATCTCTGTCCTTCGGTGGACGGGCTGACGGTCATACAAGGTGAGAACGGGGCGGGGAAATCAAGTCTCCTCGAGGCCATCGTCTACAGCTCGACGCTCCAGTCTTTCAGAGGCGCCCCCCGTGAGGCCATCGTACGCCAGGGTGCGGCCGGGGCCGCTGTGCACTGCGACGTCCTGGTCGGCAAGCGCAAGGTCGAGATCGAGATCGAGATCGTGCCGGGTCGGCGTGATCGCGCCTGGCACAACGGACAGAGAGTGCCTGGCACCCGTGGCCTTCTCGAAGTACTCCGAACGACGCTGTTCACCCCCGATGACCTCGCCCTCGTCAAGGGTCCTCCCAGTGGACGCCGTGACTTCGTCGACGACGTGCTCGCGAAGTCGTATCCACGACTAGGTGCCGACCGGGCGGGGTTGGACCGCGTACTGCGGCACCGCAACGCTCTCCTGCGCCAGCTCGGTGGTCGGCTCGATTCGGAAGCGGCGACGACTCTCGATATCTGGGACGACCGCCTTGCCCAGATCGGGGAGCGCCTCGCTCATTCCCGCGCCGAGACAGTGGAGGCGTTGTCACCCTACGCCGCTGAAGCGTTCTCGATCCTCGCTGCTCAAGCTGGTGGTTTCAGTATGCGTTACGTCCGTTCCTGGGAAGGGACATTGGGTGAAGCCCTCGCTGAAGCGCGCCGAGAAGACTTGAGGCGGGCAACGACGACTGTCGGGCCACAGCGAGACGACGTCGAGATCGAGGCCGGTGGTCTCGACGCGCGCACCAGGCTTTCGCAAGGGCGACAACGCTGCGTTGCCCTTGCGCTGCGCCTGTCGAGTCATCGCCTCATGACCACGATTACGGGGGCAACACCGGTGCTGCTCTTGGACGATGCCTTTTCGGAACTTGACGAGGGGACAGCCCGGGCACTCGTGGGCGAGCTGCCCGAAGGGCAGGCCTTCTTGACAACGGCGGGGGAGCTGCCGCCGGGGGCGTCGCCCAAGCTCGTCGTGCGTTTGGTCGATGGTAGGCTCGACGAGTGAGCCGTCCCGGGGCGGAGCCCGGTCGCGTACATGGGGAATCGACGGCAACCGGTCCTCGCGGCTCAGAGCCGGAAGCGGCCTCGGCAATGCCGATCGGTGCCGCTGTTGATCGGTTGCTGCGGCAACGTGGCTTGGAGGACGCGCTCGTCCTCGGTCGTGTGACCAGCTGTTGGGAGGGGGTCGTCGGTCCAGAGGTCGCGCGTCAGGTGCGCCCGCTTCTGGTTCGCGACGGCGAGCTCGTGGTATCGGTCGACCATCCCGCCTGGGCGACTGAGCTCGAGCTTGCAGGCTCCGCGGTGCTTGCCCGCCTCTCCGCAGAGCTCGGGGATATGGCCCCAAGACGCCTCAGCGTTCGTGTGGTGCCACGCTCGCGCAGGTAGACTGTAGGCGTCGTCGGGAGTCGTACCCGCCTCCGGCAAGGGTCCATCTCCGGCCTGGTTCGTCCGCCATCATTGGAAGGTCGCGCCTGTGGGCTTGGACAGCGGCAAGGAAACTGGTACCGAGAGGCCAACGACGCGGATTACGAGAAGGAGTACAAGAACGTGCTTCCAAAGCCGGTGGCGCCCGCTTCCTACGAGGCGGAGGACATCACTGTGCTCGAGGGCCTGGAGCCTGTCCGGTTACGACCGGGTATGTTCATCGGCTCGACCGGGCCCACTGGCCTTCATCACCTGATCTGGGAAGTAGTCGACAACGCCGTCGACGAGGCGATGGCGGGATTCTGCACCCGCATCGACGTGACGCTGCTCGCGAACGGCGGTTGTCGCGTGATCGACAACGGCCGGGGCATTCCCGTCGAGCCGATCCCTGGCTACGACAAGACCGCAGCAGAGGTCGTACTCACCGTTCTGCACGCCGGGGGCAAGTTCGGGGGCTCAGGCTACAAGGTGTCTGGGGGTCTCCACGGCGTGGGTGTGTCAGTCGTGAACGCCCTGTCGAAAAAGCTCGTGCTCGAGATCGATCGGGGTGGCAACCGGCACAGGATGGAGTTCGCCGACGGCGGCCGGCCAGAGGGCCCGCTTGAAGCGGTCGGACCGTCACCCAGGGGCCGGACGGGCACGCTGGTGACCTTCTGGCCCGACCCCACGATTTTCGAAGAAACTGAATTCAGGGCACAAACCGTGCTCGAGCGCCTGCAAGTCATGGCGTTTCTCAATCGCGGTCTCGAGATCCGGTTCAAGGATGAACGCCCGGAGCGCCAGGCCGAGGAGACCTATCGCTACACGGGTGGGATCGTCGACTACGTGAAGCACCTCAACACCTCCAAGGAGTCCCTTTTCCGGAAGGTGGCCTCCTTTCTCCAGGCGGAGCCCGACCAGGAGATCGAGGTCGCCCTGCAGTGGAACACCGGTTACTACGAGAGCATCTATTCCTACGCGAACGGCATTGCGACCGGCGAGGGGGGCATGCACGAAGAAGGTTTCAAGAAGGGTCTGACCAACGTCGTCAACAAGTACGCGCGACAGCGCAATCTCGTCAAGGAATCCGGGGACAATCTCACCGGCGAGGACATCCGCGAGGGACTCACCGCGATTGTGTCAGTGAGGATGACCAATCCTCAGTTCGAAGGACAGACCAAGGCGAAGTTGGGCAACGTCTCGATCCGGTCTCTTGTCGAGAAGGCCACGAACGACAAGCTCGCCGAGTGGATGGAGGAGAACCCGAAAGAGGCGAGCCAGATAGTGCAGAAAGCGTTGCTGGCACAGCGCGCCCGGGTCGCCGCGCGCCAAGCTCGCGACCTCACTCGGCGGAAGAACGCCCTGGACGGGGCTGGACTTCCGGGAAAGCTCGTCGACTGTTCATCGCGAGACCCACGCGAGTCGGAGCTGTTCATTGTCGAGGGTCTTTCGGCGCTCGGCACCGCGCAGGATGCCCGGAACCCCCGCACGCAGGCAATCCTGCCCCTCAGAGGCAAGATCCTGAACGTCGAGAAGGCCCGGGTCGACAAGATGCTCAAGAACGCCGAGATCCAGGCGCTGATCTTGGCGATCGGTGCGGGCGTGGCGGAGGACTTCGACCTGACCAAGATCCGCTACCACAAGGTCATCCTGCTCGCAGACGCGGATGTCGACGGGTCCCACATACGAACGTTGCTCTTGACCTTCTTCATGCGCCAGATGAAGGCGCTCATCGAGGCAGGTCACGTGTTTGTTGCCCAGCCACCCCTGTACTCCACCCTGGTGGGCAACGCGAAGGTCTACCTTAAAGACGACATCGAAAAGGCACGGTTCGTCGCAGAGCATCCGAATCACACCAAGGAGTTCCAACGCCTGAAGGGTCTGGGCGAGATGGACTTCACCGAGCTCCGGGACACCACGATCGACCCCGGCCTCCGGTCCCTCCTTCAGGTGACGATGGAGCAGGCGTCGATCGCGGACGACATCTGCTCGATCCTCATGGGCGACGACGTCGAGGTGCGCCGCAGCTACATCCAGACCCACGCGAAGGACGTTCGTTTCCTGGACATCTGATTCTTGGCCCCGCCCGGTCCTTCGGGACCGGGTGGGGCCCCAATTCCCAGACAAGTAGCGGAGGCAGTGCACTTCATGGCAGGAGGCAACGGGAACAACCCGGGCACATCTAGTTCAACCGGACCGAGGGACGATGGCGTCAGCGCGGTGGTTGGCGCGATCGAGCCGATCGAGATCCAAGAGGAGATGGAGCGCTCCTTCCTCGAGTACTCGATGTCCGTCATCGTGTCGAGGGCGCTGCCCGACGTTCGTGACGGCCTCAAGCCGGTCCACCGCCGGATCCTCTACGGTATGTCCGACACCGGGCTACGGCCCGATCGCCCCCACGCCAAGTGCGCCAAGGTCGTGGGTGATGTCATGGGTCGCTTTCATCCGCACGGCGACCTGGCTATCTACGACGCCCTGGCCCGAATGGCCCAGGACTTCAGCCTGCGGCATCCGCTCATCGATGGCCACGGCAATTTCGGTGCTCCTGGACCCGACGCCGGCCCTGCCGCGATGCGGTACACCGAGTGCCGCCTGGCCCCGCTCGCGCTGGCTCTGCTCGACGGCATTGACGAGGGGACTGTCGATTTCATCCCCAACTACGACGGGAACGAGGTGCAACCGGTTGTCCTGCCGGCCCGTTTCCCGAACCTCCTCGTCAACGGCTCGCAAGGGATCGCGGTCGGAATGGCGACAAACATCCCGCCCCACAACCTCGCGGAGATCATCGACGCGACGCTGCACATCCTCGAGAATCCGGAGGCGACGCCGGACGAGCTGATGCGGTTCGTCAAGGGCCCCGACTTTCCTACCGGTGCGCTGATCCTCGGTCGGACCGGCCTGCTGGACGCCTACCGGACCGGCCGCGGTTCGGTCAAGGTGCGCGCGGTGGCGGAGATCACCGAGTCGCGCTCGGGTGCCGACCAGATCATCGTCAGCGAAATCCCCTATCAGACCTCTGTTGCGGGCATCGAGATGAAGATCGCGGACGCCATCGAAGCGGGCGACCTGACCGGAATCAGCAGCGTGCAGAACGACTCGGCCGGGAGGGTCTCACGCCTCGTCGTCACCTTGAAGCGTGATGCGAACGCCAACGTCGTCCTGAACAACCTCTACAAGCACACACCTTTGCAGTCGACCTTCGGCGTGCACATGCTGGCCCTTGTCGACGGTGTACCGCGCCTGTTGAATCTTGCGCAAGCTCTCAAGGCCTACGTCGCGCACCAAGTGGAGGTCGTGACGAGGCGCTCGCAGTTCCGGCTTCGCAAGGCATTGGCACGCGCGCACATTGTGGAGGGGCTGCTCCGTGCTATCGACATGCTCGACGCGGTGATCGCGAGGATTCGAGCCTCCGAGGACCGGGCCGATGCGAGGGCGAACCTGATGGCCGAGCCCTTCTCGTTCAGCGAGGAACAGGCGAATCACATCCTGGACATGACTCTCGGCCGGTTGACGCGACTCGGGCGCAGCGAGCTCGAGACCGAGATGAGACAACTGGCAGCGACGATCGAGGAGCTCGAAGCCATTTTGGCCGACCCCGCCAAGCTTCGTGCCGTGATCTCGGCCGAGCTTGAGGCGATCAAACAGCAGCACGCGCAACCACGTCGCACGCGCGTCATCCACGATCCGGGCGAGTTGTTCGTCGAGGACCTGATCGAGGACGAAGAGCTCGTCGTCACCCTCACCCGGGCTGGCTACATCAAGGCCGTCCAGGCCGATGCCTTCCGGGCGCAGGCACGCGGCGGACGCGGTGTGCAGGGGACGAAGCTGAAAGAGGAGGACCTGATCGACCAGGTCCTTCACACCACGGCGCACTCCCACCTCCTGTTGTTCTCGAATCGCGGGAAGGTGTACCGCCTGAGGGCTCACGAGGTTCCCCTGAAGGAGCGCAACGCCAGGGGAACGCCGATAGTCAACCTCCTGCCGCTGGAACCGTCCGAGAGTGTCCAGGCCATCGTCGAGACGCGAACGTTCGATCCTGATCAGTACCTGGTCTTTGCCACCAGGACCGGTCAGGTGAAGAAGACGGCTTTCTCGGAGTACGACAAGTCGCGCAGGGAAGGGTTCATCGCCATCAACTTGAACGAGGGCGACGAGCTCGTGCGTGTCGTTCGGACAGGTGGCGATGACGACCTGCTGATGGTGAGCAAGCACGGCACGGCCATTCGTTTCGCGGAGTCCGAGGTCCGGCCGATGGGCCGCAGTGCCGCTGGGGTTCGCGGTATGCGCCTGCGCGCAGGCGACGAAGTCGTCTCCTGCGACGTGGCTCGTGACGGAGTGGACCTGCTCATCATCACCGACGCCGGCTATGGCAAACGGACGAAACTTGATCACTTCAACTCCCAGACCCGAGGAGGTCAGGGCGTTCGTGGCATTCGGCTCACTCAGCGCCGAGGATCGGTCGTCGCAGCGCTCATGGCGTCGCTCGAGGACGAGATCATCGTCGTCTCGTCGGCCGGTGTGATGATGCGTACCTCGGTGCGACAGATCGCAGCGCAGGGACGCGACGCGACCGGAGTCCGGGTCATGAATCTCGATGACGGCCAGACAGTCGCGGCTGTGGCGAAGGTCTCGCAGGAGACGGAGCCTGCCGGTACCCAATCGAGACTGCCGATCGTCTGATAGTTGGTGCCGCCGGCCTGGGAGGTACCGGTGCAATTGGTGTAGCGTGACCGTTTCGTCGGGGCTATAGCTCAGTTGGTTAGAGCGCAGCACTGATAATGCTGAGGTCCTCAGTTCGAGTCTGAGTAGCCCCACACTAAAATCGCAGGTCAGCGTGTAGTTAGGCTGTGGATAAAGAGCAGCCTCCGTCCGATCTGACACAAATCTGACACAGGAGTAACGGGCACGGGGGTGCGAGGACGGTCTCTCCGGGGTTGTTCGGGTCTGTTCTGGGCGCATTCTGGAGGCGCGACTTTGGTGGTTTGAGGGCTGCGAAGTTGGTCGGTCGTTACTCGCGAGATCGGTGAATAATCGGCCGCGAAATTGGTGAACTGAGCAGTAGCCTGACGAGATGGCTCAGATGCCGGGG